>Ga0335074_10001896_pt1 | contig 28370 bp, 20 predicted proteins | sample Lox_Sample_23_FD_206715 | JGI IMG/M metagenome (GOLD analysis project Ga0335074, IMG submission 206715) | Soil microbial communities from Loxahatchee National Wildlife Refuge, Florida, United States - Lox_Sample_2.3 | ecosystem: Environmental > Terrestrial > Soil > Wetlands | place: USA...
TCATAAGCGGTGATGCGCTCCTTCTGCTGCTCGCCGATGAGTGCTACTTCGTCGCCGATCTCCACAGTGGGGATGTCGGTGACGTCGATGGTGGTCAGGTCCATGGAGATGCGCCCGGCAATTGGCGTACGCCGGCCGCGCACCAGGACGCTGCCGCGATTCGAAAGCAGGCGGTTGAGGCCATCGGCGTAGCCCACAGGCAGCAGCGCGATGCGTGTCCGGCGCGTGGCGCGAAAGGTGGCACAGTATCCGGCGGTTTCTCCTTGCTCAATGGTTCGGAGCGAGACGATGCGCGTTTTCCAGGAGAGAACCGGCTGAAGCAGGTGGGCGGCAGCCAGGGGCTCTGTGCCGCTGAAGCCGACACTCGAAAAGCCTGATAGCGAGAGCCCCGCACTCGAAAAGCGTGGCGCGTAGCCGTAGAGAGCGAGGCCGGGGCGTAGCATCGCCCCCGCTTTGTATCCCGCGGCAATTCGAACGAGGTTGGCTGCGCCGCCCTGGCTCAGGACGGTGGCGGAATTTCCCGCGTGAATCCACTCAGGGCTAAGACTGTGTGCGGTTATCGTATCCAACGCAGTTACGAATTGGCCCAACTGTTCTGAATTCGCCTGGCCGTCGAGCGCCTCGGGAGTGTGCAGATGGGTCATCACAGCTTCGATACGCAGCGCGGGCGAAGCTGCGAGGCTTTCGAGCATTGCCGGCAGGGCATCGGGACGCACTCCCTGGCGCGACATACCGGTGTCGATCTCGAGATGGACAGGCATCGAGCCAATGGTGAGATCGCGCGCTCTTGCGGCGGTCTCGAGCGCATCGATCTGTCGCGGTTCCCATAGGACGGGCGTCAGGCAGCGTTCGATGGCGGCTTCAGCCTCGATGCCGCCCCACACGCCGCCCATTGCGACAATGCGAGCCTGCGGAGAAACGGTGCGAACGGCAGCACCCTCTTCGACGCCGGTCACGCCCAGCCAGGCATGCGGATTCTCCGCGACGATCACTTGCGCGCAGGCAAGGGCATCGTGTCCATAGCCGTTAGCCTTGACGATGGCGAGCAGTTCCGCCTCCCCTGCCAAGCGTCGGAGTAGACGGTAGTTTTCAAGAAGCCGCGAGCGGGAAATCTCCGCCCAGATCGGTCGCGTGCTCATGGTTACTGCGGAGCGGGATCCGAGCCGGCCGCCGGCGGGGGTTGCGTCGATTCTTTGCCCTTATAGATCAGTGGAATATGGAAGGGCAGCTCAGCATTGCTCTTCTTGCTGGCTGTTTTGGTCTTCTGTTCGCCGCCCTTCTCCACGACTGCGGTGCGTTGCGCGTGAACGCAGACCCAGTTGTTGCGCACATGCTGGTAGACATGCGTGAAGATGCCGCGCTCTTCGCGAATCTGGCCGTCGATCTTCCACTTGATGACGTAGGTGCCGTCGACCAGGGCCATGTCTTCAAGGGTGCGGACGTTGACTACGCGCTGCTCCATGCTCACCAGCTGCGGGCCGCCCTTCTCGAAGAGCTGCGCGATCTGCTGGTTGCGCGTGGTGACCTCTCCGGTCGCCGAGATGTCCACCAGAATGGGCGACATCAGCAGTTCGAGTCCGTACTGGTCACGCTTGGCGACCGCATCGCTCCATTGGTCTTCGAGCTTCTGGAACTGGGTGATCTGGGGTGGCTGCGTGGTGGCTGTCTGCTGGGCAGCCGCAAGGCTGCCAAGGAGCACCGCCGAGGCGGCGAGAGAGACAAAGATGGATTTCATACGCAATGCGGGTTCACTTCCATGATAAAGGGTCGGGGGCGACTGGATATAGCCCTTGCCTGTTTATGCACACTCCGTTGCTAAGATTCCACAGGCCGGCTCACTCTAAACTTTAGAGGCTCAAACCCATGGCCACGACTCCCGATATTGCTTTCGAACGCGGACTGCCCGCCTCCATTGACGCCGAGCGGTCGATTCTCGGGGCTATCCTGTTGGATAATCACGCCTACAACGAAGCTGCAGAAAAGCTTGTAGCTGCCGATTTCGCGCTGGAATCACATCAGCGCATTTTTTCGCGTGTCGGCGAGCTGATGGATGCGAGCCGTGCCGTCGATATCGTGACGCTCGCCGAGGAGCTGGCCAAGCGCAAGGAAGTCGAGTCGATCGGCGGGGTTGCATACCTCGCGTCGCTGACCGAGGGACTGCCGCGGCGGCTGTCGATTGAAGAATACGTCCGCATCGTCAAGGACAAGTCACTTCTGCGGCAGCTGATCAATATCTGCTCGATGTCGATCACGCGCGCTGCTGACCAGAGCGAAGACGCGCTGGAGATTCTGAACGCTGCCGAGACCGACCTGCTGGAGGTCACGGAAAAGGGCATCACGCGTGGGTTTGCCGGGATTCCGGAGATCGTTCGCGATTCCTTCGGCACCATCGACAACCTTTATAAAGAGGGCCGCGAGGTCACCGGACTGGCGACGCATTTCACAGAATTCGATCGCATGACCAGTGGGCTGCAGAAGTCTGAGCTGACGATCATCGCCGCGCGCCCGTCGATGGGTAAGACGGCGTGGGCGATCAACATTGCCCAGAACGCGGCGGTGCGCGGCGGCAAGACGGTCGCCGTCTTTTCACTGGAAATGAGCAAGGAGTCGCTGCTGCGACGCATGCTCGCTTCCGAAGCGCTGGTCGATTCGCAGAAGATCCAGAAGGGCTTTCTCGGCCGCGACGACCACGCCAAACTGTCGAGCGCACTTGAGCGACTTGTCGAAGCTCACATCTTCATCGACGACACGCCCGGCATCTCGCTGTCGGAGATGCGCGCCAAGGCCCGTCGTCTGCGCCAGACCATGAGCAACCTCGACCTGATCGTCATCGACTATTTGCAGTTGATGTCGGCCAGCATTCCCGGCACCGGGCAGCGACGCTATGAGAACCGCACGCAGGAAGTCTCGGCGATCTCGCGCGGATTGAAGGCGCTTGCCAAGGAGTTGAATATCCCGGTAATTGCGCTGTCGCAGCTGTCGCGCGCTTCCGAGCAGCGCGGCGGCGACAAAAAGCCCATGCTCTCCGATCTGCGCGAATCGGGTTCGATCGAGCAGGATGCTGACGTCGTCGCTTTCATCCACCGCGAGAGCTACTACAACCGCGACGAGAACGGCCAGCCCGATCCCGACACGGAGAACAAGGCGGAGATCATCATCGCCAAGCAGCGTAATGGACCCACCGGTTCGGTGCACCTTGCTTATCTGTCGAAGTGCACTCGCTTTGAGAATCTGGCGTATGGCGGAGACGGTGGCGGAGACTATCAGGTCTAGCGCCTGCCCATTCCTCTGGCCTCTGTTGCCGTTTCCGGCTAAGCTCGATTGCCGTGAGGACTGTCGCGAAAAATGTAGACGAATACCTTGCGCAGGTGCCGGAACCAGCGCGCAGCACGTTGCTGCAAATGCGGGAGGCGATCCACGCCGCTGTGCCTGAAGCGACCGAAGCGATCACTTATCAGATGCCTACGTTCAAGTATCGCGGGCACTCGATTATGGCGATCGCGGCGTTCAAGAAACATTGCAGCCTCTTCCCGATGAGCGGCGCAATTATCGACAAATTCAAAGACGATCTGGAGCGCTTTCACACCTCCAAGGGCACGCTGCAATTCCCTTTGGACAAGCCGCTGTCGGCTGCGCTGTTGAAGAAGATCATCAAGGCAAGAATCATCGAGATCGAGAAGAAGCCGCTACGCCGATGATTCGGCTGCCCTTGCTAGAATGATCCGACTCCGGTTTGCAGCCGGGCGTCCCCGGCCTGGAGCCGGGTTGTCGTCTCTTTGCATCGGAGCGTCGCATGCGCCTTGTTCGCTTAGTGGCTTTTGCTGTTGCCTTTTTTCTCGTCCTTCCAGCCCTGCCGCAGACACCCCAGACAATCCGTCCCACTCCGCCGGCGCCGCATTCCGATGAGAAGACGCCACCTGAGAATCCCGCCGGCGCGCATGTCCTCGAGCCAGCCGATCTTCAGCCTTTCTTTGACGGAATTGTCTCAATGCAGCTGGAGCGCTCGGACATTGCCGGAGCTTCTGTGCTGGTCATGAAGGATGGCAACGTGCTGCTCGAGAAGGGCTACGGCTACGCGGATGAGAAGAAGAAGAGTCCGGTCGATCCGACGACAACCATTTTCCGCCTAGCGTCAATCTCGAAGCTCTTCACATGGGTTTCCGTCATGCAGCTGGTGGAGCAGGGCAAGCTGGACCTCGATACTGATGTCAACCGCTATCTCGACTTCAAGATCCGCCCAGCCTTCGGCCAGCCAATTACCCTGCGCAACCTGATGACCCATACCGGCGGCTTTGAGGAGGAATCCCGGGACATCATCGTTATCAACCCGAAGTACAAGGTCTCGCTGCGTGACTTCCTGATCGCCAACCAGCCGAAGCGATTGTTTCCTCCCGGCAAGATTCCGGCCTACTCGAACTACGGGGTTGGCCTGGCCAGCTACATCGTGCAGCGGGTCAGTGGGGAGCCATTTGAGCAGTATGTCGAAGACCATATCTTCGCGCCGCTCGGCATGACCCATTCCACCTTCTATCAACCGCCGCCGAAGGCCTTTCCGGCCACGCCTTCGGAGGGCTACCGTGGTGACACCGAGAAGCCGCCGGTCGGCTTCGAGATATTCAACCCCGTCGGCGGGGGGGGTCTGTCCTCGACTGCGGCTGACATGGGCCGCTTTGGTCAGGCGCTGCTCAACGGCGGCGAGCTTGATGGCAAACGCATCCTCAAGCCCGAGACGCTGGCCGCCATGTGGACTCCGCAGTTCCAGGCCAGCCCGCAGTTGCCGCCGCAATGCATGGGTTTTTACCAGACCTGGCGCAACAACCTGCACTGGATCGGGCACGAGGGTGACCTGATCGCCTTTCACAGCCTCTTCTTTGTCGAGCCGAAGGAAAAACTTGTGCTGTTCGTCTCCTACAACTCCGCCGGAGGAGAGGAGAGGCCGCGGCCGGAGATCATTAACATGTTCTCCGACCGCTACTACCCGAGCGACACGAAGCAAGCGTTCATCAGTCTTTCCCGCAGTGAACTCAACGCCGTCGAAGGCACTTACGAGACCACCCGCCGGTCAGACAGCACCAAGCTTGCGGTCGGCAATCTCTTCGAGCAGCGCAGCGCCAGTGTCGACAAGGACGGCGTCCTCCATGTCGAGGACGTCAAGGACCTGCGCGGCCACCCCATCAAGTGGAAGCCCATTGCCAGGGATCTGTGGGAGGAAGTGGGCGGACAGCAACGGCTTTTCGCCATCCGCAATGATGGCGGGAAGGTCGTTCGGCTGGCCTACACCTTCCCCGGCGTTCAGGCACAACGCGTCCCCTGGTATGAAAACGGCATGTACGTGCTCACTGCCGTCGGGGCCAGTCTGGCAGTGCTGGCGCTGGTCGTGATCGCCACCATTCTGCGTATGGGCAAGAGGATTTTCCTGCGCAAACGGCCGCGCCCGGCTCCCCAGCCCGGGACCCGCTGGCTGCCTTTCGTTTCCAAGCTGGCGGCATGGGTATGGGTGGCCATGTTGTTGACTATCTTCATCTTTTTCGCGGTCAAGGGCGACGATCTCAACCCGCCGACTCCAGCCTGGGACAAGTGGTTCTACCTGGTGAATACGGTGACGGCTTTTGCCCTGCTACTGAGCCTGTTCGCCGTCATTTCCGGCCTACGCGTATGGGGCCATGTCAGCTTGAGAACCATCACCCGGATCAAGTTTTCCCTGGTGGCGCTGGCCTGCCTCATCCTGAGCTGGTTTGCAATTCACTGGAACATCATCGGGCCCGTGTCGCGTATTTAGGAGCGCGCATCTAAAAAATGCCGAGCCAGGGCCGGCAGATCGATCCCTCAGGAGCGGAAGCGGTCAGCTTTCACGCCATCGAAAATATCCGGGTGGCTATGGCGTTTCCCGCTCAGGAGTGGGATCATAGTGCCCACAAACCGTTCGCCCGGTTCCGTGAAGGAGGCGCGTATGCGAACGAATCTTTTGAATTCAGCGGTCACGCCGCGTAGTTGGTTCCTCGCTCTGATCGCGGTGTGCATTAGTGTTCCCGGCGTAAGTGGTCAAGGCCCCAGTGATCACAGCAATACAGGCGACAGCGCCTTCTACGGCCCGGGTTCGCGTTTGTCTTACAGCGAGTTTGACTTCGCTCAGGAAGCCCCCACCCAATCCGGAACACCCCCCGCAGTGCAGATGGTGAGTTCAGTCACGCCTCCGGCGGATTTCGGCGGCATGGCCGCCCTGCCTCCCGAGACACAGGGTGACCTGCTGATGATCCACCAGCGGTACCTGGCAGCGATCGCGGCATATCAGCGCGGTCCGCACGATTCTCCGGTGGTGTGGAACAAGCTGGGGATCGCCTACCAGCATATGTACGCGCTGGATTTCGCGAAGCTCCAGTACGAGAAGGCTCTTTCCATCAAGCCGAAGTATCCGGAAGCGCTGAACAATCTGGGCACGGTTTACTACGGAGAGAAGGACTACCGCAAGGCGGAGAAATACTACAAAAAGGCCCTGCGGCTGAAGCCCGACTGCGCTTCCTTCTACAGCAATATCGGCACGGATTATTTCGCGGAGCGGAAGTACAAGCAGGGGCTGGTGGCGTATCAGCGCGCCTTTGCACTTGATCCGGAGGTCTTCATCCGCGAAACGGAGGAACGCATCGCGGAGCTGGGTCCGGTCGAAGAGCAGGCCCGGCTGAACTATGAAGTGGCCAGGCTATATGCGCACGCCGGCAACTTCGACGTCGCAATTCATTATCTGCGCAGCGCCTTCCTCGATGGCTTTGATGACCGCAAGAAGCTGATGGCGGATAAGGAGTTCGCCGTCCTGCGCACCAAGCCCGAATTTAACCTGCTGCTCGCCGAGGAGCACCTGAACTGAAAACGGCGGGGCAGGTTAGCTGAGCCGGACTGCAATACCCGTCTGCGCCTGTATCTTCTTGAGCAGATCAGGCTGTTCTGCACCCGGCAGATCCATATCGACGTATTGCTCGTCGCCGCTGCCGTTCCTGTAGATGATGCGCAGAATGTGATTCGCCATATAGAACTCAAGCGCCGAGATATTCCCATAAGGAATAGTCTTCTTCACGCTTTCGTTCACGACGAAAAGAACGTTCTTCGAGTCAGCGTCGAGGTTGAGTGTTCCCTCAATCTTGTCTGACTTTCCCGCCTTTGCCTTATCGGCGGTTGCGCACAGCTTTACCTTTTTGTAAGTGGTGACGGTGTTTTGGGCAGTAGCCGGAATTGCCAGCGCCAGCCCAACAAGGGTAGGAATAAGGGCGAAAGACGCAAATGATTTCTTCATAATGATGCCAACGTAGCATCGCGCTGGCAGCGGCAAAAGTGTCAATTGATGTACGGGAACGACCAGCGAATCAGTGCGATTCAAGCAGTGGTGACGAGCCCGCAGCGCGCCTTGTCTGAATCTCGATGTAGACGTTAACGAGCGAGAGCGCTGCCGGTGTAACTCCGGGGATGCGGCTTGCCTGCCCAATCGTCGAGGGACGCACGCGCGTAAGCTTCTCCTTCACCTCGCGGGAAAGACCGCTCACAGCTGCATAGTCAAACCAATCGGGAATTACGCGGCCTTCGGCCTTCTTCAGCTTGTCGATCGACTTCCTCTGCTGGTCGAGATAGCCGGAATACTTGATTTCTGTCTCCACCGACTTGAGTTCGTTGCGAGCCAGGGCGAAGGGAACAGGGATCAGGGAACAGGGATCGGTTGTCGAAGCCGCGTTACTGACCCAGGGCTGAAACAGAGCGCCATCTTCCGAGGAGGCGAGTTCGTCACGCAGCAGAGGCCACAGCGCCTCGATGGTGACCTCGGGACGCTTGAGGATCTGCGCGTACGTCTGTCCTGTGAGATTGCCGAGAGCCGCGTTGGGAAACATCCTGGCCACGTGCTCTGGATTTGCCTTCTGCGCCAAGAGCTTCTCAAGAGCAACCGCGCGCGCCTGCTTTGCCTCGTACTCAGACCACGCTTCGTCGCCGATCAACCCAAGACGGCGGCCGTGAGGGGTGAGACGGCGATCGGCGTTGTCGATGCGCAGGTGCAGACGAAACTCCGCGCGAGAGGTGAACATGCGATACGGCTCGTTGGTCCCCTTGCTGATCAGGTCGTCGATCAGGATGCCTGTGTAAGCCTCGGTGCGGTCGAGCGTGAAGGTGCTGGCCGCACGGCGTACGGCTTCAGCATTCCCGGTGAGGGCAGCATTTGTGGACTCGCGCGCGAAGAGTGCGGCGTTAATGCCCGCCATGATGCCCTGGCAGGCGGCCTCCTCGTATCCCGAGGTCCCGTTGATCTGTCCAGCAAGATACAGGCCGGTGAACTTCTTGACGCGCAGCGAGCGGTCAAGCTCGGTCGGATCGATGGCGTCGTACTCGATCGCGTAGCCGGGGCGAAGCATCTCGGCATTTTCCAGGCCGGGAATCGAGCGCACGATCTCCGCCTGCACTTCCATGGGCAGCGAGGTGGACATGCCGTTGACATAGACCTCGTGCGTGTTCAGCCCCTCGGGCTCAAGAAAGAACTGGTGCTGCGACTTGTCGGGGAACTTGACGACCTTGTCTTCAATCGACGGGCAGTAACGCGGCCCGATGGCCTGAATCTGCCCCGAGTACATGGGCGAGCGCGAGACATTATCGCGGATGATGCGCAGCGTCTCCGGCGTGGTGTAGGCGATATGGCACGAAACCTGCCTTTGCGGGATCTCGCGGGTACGAAAACTGAACGGTGTTGGGTCGGCATCGCCGGGCTGCTCTTCGAAGCGGCTCCAGTCGATGGTGCGTCCGTCGAGGCGCGGCGGCGTTCCCGTCTTGAGGCGGCATCCGCGCAGGCCCAGACGCTTGAGAGCTTCGCCGAGGAGGACGGCAGGAGGCTCGCCGCTGCGACCGGCGGGATAGCGTTCTTCTCCGCAGTGAATCAGTCCGTTCAGGAACGTTCCAGTGGTGATCACCGTGGCGCGGGCAAAGATAGTGCGGCCATCGCGGAGCTTGATGCCAGTCACCGAAGCTTCATCGAGGATCACATCCACCACTTCGGCCTGCTTGATGAAGAGATTTGGCTGTGACTCGAGCACTTCGCGCATCTTGACGCGGTACTGCTGTTTGTCGCACTGCGCGCGCGGAGACCATACTGCCGGGCCGCGCGAGGTATTGAGCAGGCGGAACTGGATGCCGACCGCGTCGGCCACTTCGCCCATGATGCCACCGAGCGCGTCGACCTCGCGGACGAGATGGCCCTTGGCGATGCCGCCGATGGCCGGATTGCAGGACATCTGCGCGATCAGGTCAAGGTTCAGCGTGAAGAGCGCTGTGCGCAGGCCCATGCGCGCCGATGCCATGGCGGCCTCGCAGCCGGCATGTCCGGCTCCAACGACCACGACATCGTATTGTTCGGTAAAGGCCATGGAAGTCCAGCTTTCATTCTAGCTGGTTGCAGCGAAGAAAACGCGGCGACCGAAGCCGCCGCGCCAGTTGGCCTAGGTTGCGCCTTTAGAACTGCAGGCGAAGCGCGAGCTGAATCTGCCGCGGGCTGTATGCGTAGTTGCTGTTGACGTTGGTCACCGTCCCGAATGACGGATTGTAGGTCAGAGGAGTGGTGTAGGTTTGCGGTCCGGTATAGCCCTTCGCGGAATCGCCAAGGGTTGGGCTGCCAAAGGTATACCCGGTCGTGTTCACGCTGGTGACATTTTCGTGGTTGAACACGTTGAAGCACTCGCCGATGAGCTGCAGGTTGTATTTTTCCTTGAAGGTGAGCACCTTCTCGGCGCGAACGTCGAACACCTCGGCACGGCGGAAGCTGAATGTATTTCTGCCCAGCACAGGCACGTACGCCGGGCTGCCACCGGCTCCGTTCCACCCGGAGCTCGGCGAGGTGGAGTTGGGAAAGCTGCTGGTGCTCGCGCTATACGGCAATCCATTCTGCAACTGGACCAGCGGATTGAGCCGCCATCCGTCGAGCAGGTAGGTCTTCCAGCCCGTGTACTGGTTGGGGTATTTGATGAATGCGTAACCGACGAAACGGTTCGGCACGTTGAAGTTTGAATTGCCGTATTGAGAGCGCAGGCTGGCATTTGGATCAAGCGGCTGGTTTGCCGATGCCTGCGTCGACTGGTTCTGGTTGAAATCGAGCGAATGCGACCACGTATAGCTTGCGTCGAAGGTCACATAGCGCGAAGACTGGTTGTTGATCTCGGCAACCATCGCATTGTAAGTGGCGTTGACATTGCTGACCACATCGGTAATCGCAGCGAAGTTTGGATTGGCATACCCGTTGTAGACCTTCGAGGAATAAGTGCTGCCGCAAGTCAGAGGTCCGCAGTTGCCACCGGAGCCCTGAACTACGTAGTTGACCGTGGTATAGCCGCAATCGCTGCCGCTGGCGCAGTTGTTGGTGTTGTTATTAAGAGCGGGTGTGTTAATCAGATTCGTGTTAATGAAGTTCGGCAATTCCCGGCTCTGAGCGGCCAGGTAGCTCAGAGAGAATACGGTCTGCGAACCTAACTGCTGTTGCAGGGTCATATCGTATTCCATCGCCTGGGGATTCTGCAGATGCTTGTCCAGATATTCCACGCTCGCGGCGGCAAGTTGCGTAGGCAAGTAGCTGGTGGGAAGAATCTGCGGAAATAGCGGGCCTGCCTGATAATTCCGGAAGCTCGAGGAGAACTGCGAAGCCGGCGAACCGGTCTGTGAATAGGCGGTGAGAATGGTGTCGTTCACGATGCGGCCGTAGTACATGCCGAAGCCGCCGCGCAGCACCGTCTTTCCTTTGCCGTACACGTCCCACGCGAAGCCGGCCCGCGGTCCGAAGTTATTCTTGTCGTCCGGATGCTGAAGCATCTGCGGAATCGGAGTATAAGATCCGGTCGGCTGCTGCAGGTTGAGGTAGGGTCCGGGAATGCTTTCATAGTCCCAGCGCAAGCCGAGATTGAGCGTCAGCCGGGGCCGAACCTTCCAGTCGTCCTGGCCGAAGAAGCCGTAATCCAGCGTATTCAGGCTAAAGGTGGACTGTCCGAAATTCTGGCTGTAGGTCGAATAGCAGGGGAGTGTGCCGACGTTGTACTCGCTGGCGCTGGACCCGCACGTACCGGTTGGCTTGGCAAGATCGGCAAAGAAGTTGCCGAGGTAAGTGTAAGTAAAGTCGCCATTCGGAGTACTCGCGGCCAGGCCGAGAGTGTTGATTAAATCGTAATTGTGAACCAGATCGAGACCGAATTTGAAGGTATGCTGACCACGCACCCAGCTCACGGTGTCGGCCACCTGCCACTTGCGCTCATCAGGGAACGCCGGACGAAACGCGTAATACTGAACGCCGCTGCTAAAGCCATTGGTGCTTTGCAGGGAGATCGTCGGCGGCAGGCCCTCGAATGAGGTTGAATTTACAAATTGCGCGTCATACGCGCTCAAGGCCTGCGAGTTCTCGTAATCGATCTCACGACCGTACTGATAGCGGACCTCGTTGGCAATATTTGAAGTGATGATGGTATCGAGCTTGGCAAGGCCATAGTCCAGCTTCACGTAATCGTTGCCGAAACCGTCGACTGCATAAGTATTGGTTGCCTGCGTCTGCACGCCTCCGGGCGAGGCCCAGCGCAGACGGTTGTAGATGAAGCTGACGTGATTCTTCTGGTTAACCTGCCAGTCGATCTTGGGCATGTTGATGGTCTGGTTGCCCGTGCGATGCACCGGACCCAGGTTGGTGGTGATCGCAGAGAGGTCAGTGTTGTACAGATTGACAGCATCGGTATAGCTGGCCAGTCCAAGACGCGACTGCAATACGCAGGCCTGGGCATCCACAGGATTCGACGGCGCCGTTTTGCCTTGCGTCGAAATGATCGTTGCGCAGGAATAACCCGTCGGAATCGCCGCGTCGGGCGCCTGGAAGAACGCGCCGGGGTTAGAGGCCACAGCCGTGCCCGGGAAGTTGCGGCTGTATCCGTCGTACGTGTAGAACCAGAACAACTTGTCCTTGATGATGGGTCCGCCGACGCCGAATCCCCACTGCTTGCGCCAGTCCACGGGCTTGTACTGAATGGTGTTCGTCGTGCCGGTCGAGGGATTGAAGGTCGTTAGCTTGGTGAAGGGATTTTTCGCGCCCCAATCGTTATCACGATCGTAGAAGTAAAGCTGGCCATGGAGCTGGTTTGTACCGCTCTTGGTGATGGAATTGATGACGCCACCCAGAGCGCGACCATACTCCGCCGAATAAACACCGGTGTTTACCTGGAACTCCTGCACCGCGACCTGGGGCGTAGAGTAGCCCTCACGGGTGCGACCGCGCTCCTCGGAGAAGAACGCCTGGTTGTCATCGGCACCGTCGATCTGCACGTTGTTGAGCAGCGGGCTGATGCCGCGCACGCTGAGAAGACCGAAGCCGTTCGAATCCGACACGACGCCCGGCGTGAGGAGGGTCAGATCCGACCAGCGCCGCCCATTGATGGGCAGGTTATTGATCGTCTGCAATGAAAGGTTCGCAGCGAAATCCGGGGTGGTGGTGTTGATGAGCGGCGCAGCGCCCGACACAACAACCGTCTGGCCCACCGAGCCTACAGTAAGGATCGGATTGAGATTGGTTGCCTGACCTACAGCAACACTGACCGCGTTGGCCTTGAAGTCGCCGAAGCCCGACGCGCTGACGGTGACCGTATATAAGCCGGGCTGCAGCTGGCTCGCGTTGAAAAAGCCGCTGCCATCCGCGGTGACGGTCTTCTGGGCATTGGTCCCTTCATTCCGGATCACAACGGTTGCATTACCGACTGCGGCTCCACTTCCATCCTGAACCGTCCCATTGATAGCGCCGGTCGTCGTGGACTGGGCGCGAGATACGGGCGTCAGGACAGGAATAAGAACCAGCAGAAACGCAAACAAATAAAAACGACAACGTTGCGGCATTGGTATCTCCTGAAAAACAGCAAGAATATTGGTTATGAACGGCCAGTCAACGAGCGCTGGGCATCTAGTGAAACTAGGAATTACTGTTGATCTCGCCTGAAGAACCCCTCTAAACTACAACGCTTGCGGGTAGCACAGAGAGACCCGCAGGGCAGGCGAACGGCTTTCTAGCATTGATATTGGCACAGGTGCTTTGCGTCGGGATGAATTTTTCTTCATCTGCAGGTATCTAATTCGTCCAAATCCGCGGAGATTTTCGAGCAGAGTCGCAGATTTCCACAGGATATTTCGATCCAGCTACAGAGGCGCAATCGGTGACAACTCCCGGCAGCCACGCGATCCGACAGGTTTCCGGAAATTCAAAAAATGAACTTGCACCCTGCCTGAATCTGACGCTGTCGATACAGAGAAGTGCTGTTGGCATTGGTGACGCTGCCGAAAGAAGCGGAGCTGCTGCTCCCGCCGAGATAGGTCAGGTGCGCCGTGCGCGCGTAGGAGCTGTCGTTGTCGATGAGGTAACCGATTGTCTCAATTGAAGTTACATTTTGATGATTGAGTACATTGAAGGCTTCGCCCTGCAGCTCAAAGCTGACGCGATCGGTGATCGACGTGCGCTTCGCCAGCCTTACGTCCATATTGACTACGCCCGGGTAGCGAAAGGTGTTGCGCCCGATCTGTGGCAGGATATCGTTTCCTCCATATCCGTTGAGGCTCGCGCCTAGACCGCTGATGCGCGCGCCGGAATTCGCTCCACCCAGAATGACGCCGGAGTCGTTGATTCCGACGCACGCCTCTCCATACTCCAGGTACTCCTGATACGAACATGACGGGGCTGGAATTGCTCCGGTCGTGCGCATGGAGTAAGGCAGGCCAGTGCGCCACTCGCCCGATGTGCCCAGCGAGTAGCCGTTGAACAGTGCGCCGGCCAATCCATGGAAACGCCAGGTTGTTTGCGCTATGACGCTGCCCGAAGCTCGCTGGCGTACGTCGAAATTCGACGTGCCGTGCTCCAGTCTCAGGTCTGTCGGGTCGTAGACGTCGTTGTTGTCGGCGAAGGTCGACTCGTTCTGATTGTCGTCGATGGCATGCGAATATGTGTAACCCGCATTGATACTTAATCCGTCGGAGAGACGATGCACGAAACGGGCCACTGCAGCCTGGTAGCTCGCGTTGGTCTCGCTGGTGATATCCGTGATTGCGCGGTAGTCCGGATTGAGCCGCTGATAAAAGAAGTGGCTCGCAAAGCCGCTCTGGATGGGGCCGAGGTGATTCGCGTCCTCGATTGTGTAGTTGACCAAGCCGGGCGCACTGAGATCGACGTTGGTATCGATGAAATTAGGCAACTCGCGTGCATAGGATCCCATGTAAGTGAGAGTGACGGTGCTCCGACGGCCTAGTTCCTGTTGCATGGACAGCGAGGTCTGATCGATCTGCGGATTCTGGAACCGTTTGTCGAAATAAATCGCATTGGGCTGAATCACAAGATAAGCGCCGCTCGAGAAGACATACGGAAACGGCGGTGCACCGGTATCGAGTGGACGGAAGTAATAGCTACGCTGCGCCTGGGCCGATCCGGTGGTGGTCAGCGCGCTGTAGATGGTCGCGTTCGAGATCCGCCCGTAGTAGATGCCATATCCTCCGTGCAGAATCGTGCGGCCAGTACCGAAGATATCCCACGCAAAACCTACCCGCGGGCCGAAATTGTTGCGGTCGCGAGGCATGACAGCGGTCTGCGGAATGTCCGGATTAGCTAGCAGCTTGTTCTGACGGGGAAGATCTTCATACTCGTAGCGCACGCCTGCCGAAATCGTGAAACGCCCGCCAAGCTTCCAGTCGTCGGCGACAAATGCCGCATAGTCGGCGGTTTCAAATGTCCACGACGGCTCTCCGATGGCCTGCTGGTAATACGAATAGCAGGGATCCAGTCCGGCGCCGGTCGTGCTTCCATCGCAGTGGTTGGGCGCGAGCAAATCAGAAACGAAGTTGAGCACGCTTGAATAGGAGTAATCTCCCACCTGGTTATTCAGTCCGCTGACGAGGTCCGTGACGTAGTTGTAGTCGTATCCAAACTTGAGAGCGTGCTTGTGATGAATCCACGTAACGGCGTCCACGAACTGCTGCCGGGTCTCATCAGGATAGGCCGATTTATCGAGAGACGATCGCGTGCCGAAGGTAAAACCCGAGCTGTGATCGACGGCGATCTGTGGCGGCAAACCGAAGGTGTTCGCGGCGAATTGCTGCTCGAACGGAGTCGTCGTGCTCGCGAATTGCGAGATCAGGGTGCGGCTGTACTGATAGCGGGCGTTATTCAGCAGGTTCGGCGTATAGAAATATTCCCATCCGGCGATCGGGGCGTCGGAGCTGGTATGGCTTGTGCCGAAGCTGCCGATGCCGTAGGTGTCTGAGGTCTGCGTGGCCACGCTGTTCAGACCCGAACGGCGCATGAAGTTGTACTGGAAGACAAACTGGTTCCGGTTGTTGGGCCGCCAGTTCAGCTTGGGAAACAGAATGAGCTGGCGCGTGCTGCGCGGCACGTCGCCGAGAAGACCACTCAGCTCAGAGAGAGAGCTGTTCCACGACGCAAGAGCCTCAGCCGGAGTCTTGCCGATCCGTGCGGCGAGAGTCTGGATCGTCTGCACCGACGGCGCGGCAAAAAAAGCCTCGGGCTGATTCACACGGGCCACACCGGGAAAATCGCGCTGATGCTGATCGTAGGCAAAGAACCAGAAGAGTTTGTTCTGCCGGATTGGGCCCCCGGCGGACGCACCCCATTGCCTTCGGACGTCTGGCGGCTTGTAAGGCACACTCACATATTGTCCCTGCGAGTTGGGTTCGGTAAGTGTGGTAAAGGCGTTCGCTGCGCCCCAGGCGGCATTCCGATCGTAGAAAGATGCCTCCCCGTGCAGGCGGTTCGTGCCGCTGCGCGTGACCGTGTTGATGACGCCCCCCGCGGCGTGCCCGTATTCCGCCGAAAAGTTGGAGGTGTTCACCTGGAATTCGTGGATCGCCGACTGCGTTGTGGAGTATCCGTAGCCGCCGCCACCCCGTTGGCGGCCCAAGAACGCAAGATTGTGATCCGTGCCGTCGATGGTGATGCTGTTCATCAGCGGGCTGAGCCCGCGAAAGCTGAGTTCATCGTCGCCGCCTGGACCCGGTGCAGTTGCCGCGGAAAGCCCTGCGAGTCCCGACCACTGGCTGGTACTGCTGGGCAGGCTGTCGAGCGCCTGCCGATCGACGTTGCTGCTCACAGCCGGTGAGAGATCGGCTTGCAGCCCGTGATCCTTTGCGGGAGCCGTCTGGTCGTCGTAGGCCAGCGTCAGCTTAGGCGAGAGCAGAGTCACGCGGCCCACCTCGACCACCACGCGATCCATCTTCCACGCTGCCAGCCCGGGTGCGCTGACGCGAATTGAGTAAGTGCCCGGCGCAAGCTCCGCGAATCGGAAGTTACCGTTGCGATCGCACAGCATCTGACTCACCCCGCCCGTGGCGGTGTTGCGCAGTGTTACCAGTGCTGGAAAAAGGCGTCCGCCGGAGTCACCGACTTGCCCGGCGATGGAACCGCCGGTGCCTGATTGTGGAGAAGCGATGTGAAAGGCGAATGCGAGCAGCAGAAGGAGTAGCGGAATCCAGGAATGATGGAGCGCGCCTTGCCGATTGCTCATGGGAATTCTCCCTATGACTTCAAGCGCATGAATCTGAACTTTCGTCCGGAAGAACCGCGTCTCCGGATAAAAGCGGCCTCACCGTCAGATCCTGAGGGAGACCGCCGAGATGGACCGCAGCAGTGTTAACCACAAGTCTCCCGTTGACGCGGATGAGTGCGTTGCGCCGCGCCAGCGGGAATGCTCAGCCGCTACGTCGGCGACTGAACGCTTCCCCAGGTTTTCCGAGCACAGCGCACTGCGGAACGTGGGGCCGTCCCGAAACGAGCGATGCTCATTCAATCCTTAGGAATTAGTGAGAGCAGAGTAATCGATTCGTTAAAATAGAAAAGACAAATGTTCATCGATGAGGCAAAAATTCGCGTCAAGGCCGGTGACGGAGGTAATGGTTGCATGGCCTTTCGCAGGGAGAAGTTCGTCCCGAGAGGTGGCCCCTCCGGGGGAGACGGCGGACACGGCGGCGACGTCATCATGGAGTCCACCCAGCGACACAACACGCTGATGTATTTCCGCTATAACCCTGAGCACAAGGCGGAGCGCGGCGAGCACGGCATGGGTTCGAACTGCACGGGACGCGAAGGCCACGATGTGGTGCTCAAAGTTCCCGTCGGCACGGAGCTCTACGATGCCGAGACCGGCGAGCTGGTCCACGACTTCTCTCACCCAGACGAGCGCATCGTAGTCGCCAAGGGCGGCCGGGGCGGGCGCGGTAACCAGCACTTTGCCACCTCCACCCACCAGGCTCCGCGCGAGCACGAGCTGGGCAGGCCGGGCGAGGAACGCGCTTACCGCCTGGAGCTAAAGGTGCTGGCCGATGTTGGCCTGGTTGGCTTCCCGAATGTCGGCAAGTCGACGCTGATCTCGCGTATATCGGCGGCGAAGCCCAAGATCGCCGACTATCCTTTCACCACGCTTGAGCCGAACCTAGGTGTCGTGTCCATCGGCGAGGCGCCGCATGAAGAGAGCTATGTTGTCGCCGACATTCCTGGCCTGATCGAAGGAGCGCATCTCGGCGCGGGACTCGGCGTGCAGTTCCTGCGCCACATCGAGCGCACGCGATTGCTGGTGCATCTGGTGGATGTATCGGATGCGAGCGGACGTCCCGATCCGGTCGAGGACTTCAAGGTGATCATGGGTGAGCTGAGGAGCTTCGGACACGGCCTCGACGAGAAGCCGATGATCGTCGTCGCATCGAAGGCTGATGTCGCCAATCCCGACAAGCTCAAGAAGCTGCAGGCGATGGCGAAGCGTAAGAAGCTGCCGTTCTACGAGATTTCCGCGGTCACCGGCGCGGGCATCGACAAGCTGAAGTACGCGATTGGCAAGCGCGTCGATGAGCTGCGCAAGGAGTCGGCAGCCCAAGAAGCCTTGGCCAAGACCTCCTGATCAGGGCGCATTTCCGTCAAATCTCGGGAAAGAAGTCGAAGAAGGCGTCGATGCTCTGCCTGAGCTGCGCCTCGATCTGCTCGCGCGAGCCTTCAAGCAGGTGCAGAGTCACCCGCGCGGTGTTGCCGTTTTTGAGATCGATAGACCCCTCACCCACCCCGGCCACTTCCTCCGCCGGGAGCAGGCGCAGACCATAAACAAGAGCCAAATTCGCCATACGAACATCTTATCCCTGCGGGCTTTGCGCCATTCGCGCTCAAGCCTGCGGGTACAATCGAAAGGGCATCGCCCACTATGACAGACACCGTACGCGACACCGTCATCCTCGGCACCGGCTGCGCCGGACTCACCGCCGCCATCTACGCGGCGCGCGCCAACCTCAAGCCCCTGGTCATCGAGGGACACGAGCCGGGCGGGCAGCTCTCCATCACCACGCTGGTCGAGAACTTCCCCGGCTGGCCCGAGGGCATTCAGGGGCCGCAGCTGATCGAGAACATGAAGCTGCAGGCGACGCGATTCGGAGCCGAGTTCCGCATGGGGCACCTCTCGGCGGCCGACCTGTCGAAGCATCCGATCGAGCTCAAGGTGGGCAGCGACACCATCCTTACCCGCACCCTGATCATCGCCAGCGGAGCCTCGGCGCGCTGGCTTGGGCTGCCGTCGGAGCAGGCGCTGATCGGGCACGGCGTCAGCTCTTGCGCAACGTGCGACGGCTTCTTCTTCTCCGGCAAGGAGATCGCCGTGGTCGGCGGCGGCGACTCGGCGATGGAGGAGGCGCTTTTCCTTACGCGCTTCGCCACCAAGGTCACACTGTTGCACCGCCGCGAGCAGTTCCGGGCCTCGAAGATCATGCTGGAGCGGGCAATGGCTCACCCTCAGATCCAGTTCCGCACCAACACGGCGGTTGAGGAGGTTCTCGGCGTAGAGCAGAAGGAGGTCCACGGCCTGCGCCTGCGCGACACCGTCACCGACACCGAGTCCGTCCTGCCAATCAGCGGGCTGTTTCTGGGCATCGGCCACATTCCGAATGCCAGCATGTTCAAGGGCCAGATCGATCTCGACCAGGACGGCTACATCAAGACACACGACTATGTCTTTACCCGGGTCCCGGGCGTCTTCGCCTGCGGAGATGTTCAGGACCGGCGCTACCGCCAGGCGATCACCGCTGCGGGATCGGGCTGCATGGCGGCTCTCGAAGTGGAGAAGTACCTCGAAGAGCACGGACACTGACGCCCGATTTTTCCCGATTCGGTATTGGGTATAGGGGTACCCCCTCCCCCCTGGAATCCGTAATCCATTCATTCCAGGAACTTTAGGGTAAACGCATCCGTAATCCATTCTTTCCATGGCGCTTAGATGTAAAGTACTGAAGACAGACAGCTTATGGACCGCACCCTCACTGCTCCATTCCCGAAATAGAACTCTGCCCGGAAAGCAAAAGACCCGAGCGGCAATCGCTCGGGTCTTCTCCTATTTCAAGTATAGCGGATTGGGGGTAATTCTCGGCCAAAGGTGTGCGGGTGAATTTTACCCACTCAAGCCAACACAAGACTTAAGCTAATATCTCACCTTTGCCCTCAGTGAGGTTTGAAGGTTTTTCCGGTTTCGATAAGGGTCTTAAGCCGGGAAAGAATGCGCGGCCAGCCATCGGCACAGGAAGCATAGGTTTGCTGATCGTCCGGGCGCCAATGATCGTGAGTGACGGCGACTTTCGTGGCCTCCGATTCAGGAGTGAGCTCCACGGTGACGTGTGAGGTCTTTTGCGATTGGCCCATGGCGAAGGTATACCTGAGTAGCTTCGGTGGATCCGCTTCCAGGATTTCGCCGCGAACATAGGTCGTGAGCTTGCCGTCGCTCCCCGTGCCGACGTAGTTCATGGCGCCACCGGGCCTGAGATCAATCTGAAGTTCGGCGCCCATGAAGATGATGCGGTTCAATTCCGGAGAGACAAACCCTTCCCAGACCTTTTCGGGTGTCGCTGCGAAGTAAAAGACAAAACGTAACGGAGTGGGTTCATCCATTTCATCCATGAGCTTTCCTCCCGAAGCCCGCAGGGCCGGAACTGAGACACGCGGTTAGATATACAACCGCTCTTGATAAGTTGTTCCGTGATACGGCCTACGATAAGTGTTTAATTGAAATGACGACAAAGACAACTTCCCCGTTTTCGGATTCGTACTCCGAAACGCCTCTACGCCTTGGTTTTGGCCTGGGTGGACTCAGTCAGGAATAGAAGATGATCCCCACTGCCCAGCCGATGGCAAGGACGACCAGCGTGGCTCTAAACCAGGGCACAGCCCATTCCGGCAGCGCCTCGTAAGGATTGTGAGACCAATAGCCTTTCAGGCTGAACTTCCTCATGGCTGAATAGATGACGCGACCAATGAGAATCAGCATCGTAGTGCCGATAACAATCGGAGCGATCGACGCTGGCCCCATAGAAGACCCTCGGAGTTCGATTGAAGTATACTCGGCCGGGCTCGGGAGCCGGCTGTAGAACTGCTCCACGCAAGCCAACACCGGGCTTGTTTGGGCACCGGCCGGGGGTCAGCTCGAGCGGGCGGGTATCGACACGTCCTCTTGCAGGGTGAATTCGAGAAATGTCTCGCTGGGCACCTTGACCTGGTCGCCCCCGGTGATGATTTCCGACGCCGCGCCCGCGCCAGCGCCGGCACTCGCGCCTATTGCCGCGCCTTGGCCGCCGTCGGCTACGGCGCCGATGATCGATCCAAGAGCCGCGCCCGCAACCGTTCGTTTCGCGGTGCTCGCGCCGCGCGACTTGCCGGTCACTTCATATTCTCCGGTCACAATGGGCACCATCTTGCCATTGACCACGATCCCGATCAGTTCCAGCCGCAGTTGCGATCTGCCGGTGAACGTTCCTGACTCCTTCGATTGCGTGAGCCGGCCGTAGACGAGGGCGTCTTTAGCGACTACCACGTTGCCTTCCACCATCACCGGCTCTTCGAGCGAAGCCTGGAAGCGGTCGCCCACGACGTTATACGTGGAATCGATGCTGTCAATGGTGCGCACCGAGATTCGCGTTCCGACCGGGATGGTCACATTGGACGGCTTTATTTCGGCATGCGCACCTATGCCCGGATCGTCGGGCAGCGAACTCGAACTGGTCGAGGTCGCCGGGGGCGTGTCGGTGGTTGCGTTTGGGGTTGCGTTTGGGGTCGCGCCTTCGGAATCGAACTTGAGCGAAGCGATGTCAGCGACGTTATACTTCTGTACCGTCGAGCCGACCTGGAAGCTGATTTCACTCGCAGTGCCGCCGATGAACCTGCCCTTGATCAGGCTGCCGTTTTTCAGCGACAGGGTATCTGCCCAGGCAATCGACGCGCCCAGAGTCAGTGCTATAACGAATCCGCATTTCAGCCTGAGCCTTGTCATGGTCTACACCTTACTACTTCGTCATAGGTCTGCGCCTTAGATGTCGCCGCGTACCTGCCTGATTTATGAAATTGCAGGCCCGCTCCCGGCCCGAGCCGCATTTCAAAGCAGAGAAGGTCCAGAGCTGGTGCAGTGCCGGCCGGAAATGGGAACAAATTGTTACTTTGCAAGGTCTTGCACGCGCAATTTCTTTTGGCCGGAACCCCGCGCCGGGCATACGCTCTTAAAAGCGCGCCTCTGCGCCTCAGGAGAAATCATGAAAAACCTCGCTCGTGCAGTTATCTTCGCCTCTCTTATCTCGATGTCCGCATCGGCGTTCGCCGGCGTTTCGGGCACGAACCCCCGTCCTCCGGCGGGATCGATACACATGAGCGCCATAGTCAGCGCTGTACTAACCGCCCTCGGATATTAGGAGCGTAGATAATAGCCGCAGGGCGGCATGAACCTAACGACTCTCGACAACGCACTGTGGGCGGCTGGCTTCGCTGCTAACGTCGCCCTGGTCCTCGTTCTTGTCCGGAAGAAACGCTGGCGGGAGTTCCCGGTCTTCACCACCTGGATGACCTTCGATGTGCTGCTGACCATCGCGCTCTTCGGGATCTACCGGCAAGGCTCGTCGCGTCTGTATGCGGAAGTTTACTGGTTTTCTGCCATTGCTGATTTCCTGCTGCAGATCGGCGTCGTTTTCGAAATGGCGCGCATCGTCCTTCGGCCCACGGGTACCTGGCTGCGCGATGCGCGCACACGGTTCGCGGTCTTCGGATCGCTGGGCGCCCTGCTGGCCGCAGCCGTCGCTTTCCTGATCCACCCCGCCGCTCCTACATCCCTCGATGCCTGGGAAATGCGGGGAAACCTGTTTGCCAGCATCATCGTTTGCGAGCTGTTCCTGGCGATGATGATGTCGGCCAACCGGCTCGGCCTGCGATGGGGAAACCACGTGATGGGCCTGGGCCGGGGCCTGACGATCTGGGCGATGGTTACTTTCTCGGTGGACGCACTGCATGGTCTGCTCGACCGCGAGCGAGTCCTGAGTACGCTAGATCACGTGCAGAGCATCGCCTGGATCGGCGCTGTGGTTTACTGGGCGGTCGTCTTCTGGCTTCCTCAAGCCGAGCGGCTTCCGTTGTCGCCGGAAATGCGGAAATATCTTGTTGATCTCCATCATCGCGTCCAGTACGATCTCGACAAGGTTCGGTCCTCGCCCAACCCCTGAGTCAAAGCTATGCTGCCTGTTTTCTTACTCTGCGCGGTTGCTCTGGTTCTGCTCGGCGGACTTTCCTATCAGCACCTCCTCACCAGCAAGCTGCATCGTTGCGACTGGAACGATCTGCTTACGCACCTTCAACCCGTACCTCGCGGCCCCATTTCCGAAGTCGCTACCGATTATCTGAATCCCCAGCCCAACCAGCTCATTCTGGAGCCGATGGATGTATGGGCGGCAGTGGGCGGAATCGAAGGCGTGCGCCGGATGCGCCACAATGCGAATGTACTGATCGCGCTGGCGGCCTACGCGGAGCGCTGGAATTTTGAAGAGGGAGTGATTGTGGCGGAACGGATGCGGCGGGATGCTTTGCAGTTGCGACGTGCCACGCTGCAGGTAACTCTGCGGATGTCGCTGCACGCCGGCCGCGTGCATCTTCCCTTCCATCTGCATGAGGCGGCCGTGGCCTACCACCTGATGACAGAGCGGCTGCTGGCACTTTATAAAAGCAGCCATGCCGGCCTCTATCCGCAGCTCGCTGAGGCCCTGAATTAAGGCGCTCCAGCCGGCTGAGTCGAAAATTCTCCCTGATTTCGCGCGGCATGCGGGTTCGCAAGAAAAGGCATCGGCCTCCCGGCTCAAGCTTCGGCAAGCCAACCCAGACTGAAACCGAACAGGATATTCGTTATTTCGTAGTGATCCCTCTCATCGACGTGGGCCAGACGCCTATCGTCCCGAATGATCATGCGACTCTGCCGCGGCGCCGACGAGGGCTGACGATGGCTCAGGTGGATGTTCGGCGAAGTGGTTGAGAACGCTCTGCATTTCGAGGAGAAGCTCGTCGGCCATTGCCCGAGTGAACCCGTGGCGGATGAGGATGCGCTCGATAACGAGATCTTCGCGGTTGGGTGGCATGGAATAGGCAGGAACGAGCCAGCCGCGCTCGCGCAACCGATCGGCAAAATCGTACAGGGTGAAGCTTGACGATGCGGGCTCTTTCAGCTGCCAGCAGAGCCCGGGGATTCCTCCGTGGCCGTCGTAGATGATCCTGAACGGCCCAAAGTCGGCGATCTTTGCGGCGAGATAGCGGCCCAGTGCATAGCACTGGTTCTGGATTTCGCGATAGCCCTGTTTGCCGAGGCGCAGGAAGTTGTAGTACTGGCAGATGACTTCGCCGCCTGGCCTCGAGAAGTTAAGCGCGAAGGTTGGCATGTTGCCGCCGAGGTAATTCACGTCGAAGATCAGCTCTTCGGGAAGGTCGTGCTTCTCGCGCCAGAGAGCCCAGCCGACGCCCAGCGGAGCGAGTCCGAATTTGTGGCCGGAGGCATTGATGGATTTGACGCGGGGCAGGCGGAAATCCCAGAGAAGGTCGGGCTGGGTGAAGGGCGCGAGGAAGGCGCCGCTGGCTCCGTCGACGTGGATGGGGATGTCGAAGCCGGTCTCGGCCTGCAGTTTGTCGAGGGCGAGACTGATCTCGTGGACTGGCTCAAACTGTAAGGTAAAAGTCACGCCGAGAGTGACGATGACCCCGATGGTGTTTTCGTCGCAGCGCTTGAGGACTTCTTCCGGAGTGAGCAGCAGGCGGTCGCCTTCCATGGGGACTTCGCGGATTTCGACATCGAAGTAGCGGCAGAATTTGTGCCAGCAAACTTGCACGGGGCCCATGACGAGGTTCGGAGCATCCGTTGACTTGCCCCGGGCACGCCGGCGTTTGCGCCAGTTCCACTTGAGAGCCAGCCCCCCGAGCATGGCCGCTTCACTGGAACCGGTGGTGGAGCAGCCGATGGTGCTGGCCGCTTCGGGCGAGTTCCAGAGATCGGCGAGCATGTGGACGCAGCGCTCTTCAATGGCCGCGGTCTGCGGGTATTCATCCTTGTCGATCATGTTCTTGTCGGCGGACTCGTCCATGATCTGCTTGACTGCGGGCTCGATCCAGGTGGTGCAGAAGGTGGCGAGATTTTGCTGGGAGTTGCCGTCGAGGATAAGTTGATCGTGGATGGTCTGATAGACAGCTTGCGGGTCCTGCAGCGATTCGGGGAACTCGTAGGTCTCAGCCTGGGGGTTGTGGATCTGGGACTCGATCTGGCTGGTGGGAGCTGCTTTGAGTTCTTCGGTGTTATGCAGGGGCATGGGGTTCTCCTGTTTGTCTGCATTCGAAGGATATTTACTGCCGGCTGACCTGGGGAAGAAAAGATGGTGAATCGGGCGATGGGATGAAGATACAGACCGGATGCTAGATGCGCGCTTAATAAATATCGGACGGTGAGGCGGCAGTTGACCCGTCCGGATGCTAGATGCCGGCCGTAGATTCTTTGGCCCTTTCTTACTGTGCCTCGCGCTTTCCTGGATAGAGCGCACGCATGTGCTCAAAAAGGAGATGCCATGAATCCGGATTTGAATCAGGAACCGCAGGGATTCTTTGTACGCGACAAAGAGGGGAACTTCTACTTCCTGCCGACGGCTCAGGCAAAAGAATTTGCCGTGCACAGCAATGACGAAGATATGGTGCGCAAGCTCTGGGACGCCAAAGGTTGCGGGGAAGGACGGCGCGAAGGCGCGACGGCGCGATATGTGGGCGTCTCGTGCGGCTTTCTGAAAGAGTACCTGGATACCAGACCCATTGATAACCACTGGCGACAGGTCAGCCTGATCTGGGCAGATCAGTGTCTCTGATTTCAACTCCAGCCCGGGTGACCGCCGGACCTGGGCTTGAGTAGTCACTCGAGCCTCAGAAGATAACTTCCATCCGCGCGCCGAGCAGGGTAGTTGTATATGCCTTCGTCGCATAGGTGGGATGGATCGAGACTTCGAGGTCGGGGCCGATCTTCACGCTCTGAGTGAGTCGAAGGCGATAAAACGTCTCAAATACGCTTTCGTGACGCCTGCCGGGAGGGTTCGGCTGGCTGTAGTTGAATGCAGCGCCGAACATGTCTCCGCGGCGACTGAAGGGGTGAACACGGGCGAGGCCGAGTCCGTAGATATCTTTGATGGCGGTTCCTTTAGTGGTGCCGAAGGCGAATCTTCCGAATGGCGTCCAGCCATTGGACAATTCATGATCGAACTCAAAGCCGCCGCCATATCCACTGCCGTCGTTCTTCGTATCGTCTCGCCAGAAGCCGCCACGGTAGAGCCGGTATTCTTCACCAAGCGTGCCGGAGGACCAGCCCAGCTCAACGCCTTCCGCGTATTTTCGATCGACGAGCGTTTCGATATTTCTCTGTTGTGCGCCCTCCGTGTCCACGGCGACGGCGTGTACAAAAAAATGCGGGGTGGCCTGAAATTCAACCGCCGCGCCACCGGCGTAGACCCCATCCGAGGCGACTGCATCGTTTCCGTCGTTGGCGCCGTTTAAAAATTGTGTGCGCTCATCGTTATTGAACATGCTGAGAGTTACATATTCGTTGGGGTGGATCTTGCCCACGTAAAAAGAAAGCCGGTGGTAGAGGAAATCCTGCCGCCAGTAGAGGATGTTCAAAGTGATTGGCTCCTGCGGGCCGCCACCCTGCAGGCAATTGAGATAGAGTCCTGAGCCGAGTTGATCGCTAAGGTTGAATTGCTGACTTGTACCGATGTTAGTTCCGGACCGGACCAACAGGCTGATGGATCCCGCGGTGCTGCCGTGCTCGTACGCATTCCAGGCGCCGGTGAAGTCGAAGCGTCCGCTGAATTGGTTGTGGCGTGGGACGCTGTCCGGTGTGATGGTCGCGTACTGATTGAGGAAGGTATAAGTCGCACCAAACTTCAATCGCAGAGATTGCGCGCTCTTGTCGGAGAGTTTGTCGAGCGGCCGCATGACCGGAGCCAGCGGATCCGGCTGGATGAGGGGGTCGGCGGGTATCTTCGACAATGCGACGGCGTCTACGTCGAGTTCCTGCTTGAGTTCGTCGGGGTGTTTTTTGACGGGAGTGGGCGGCGGGGTTTGATTGGACTGACTCCTTTGAGCGGCGGCCGCAGCATTTGCGTCAGCGCTCTGGCCGAGGGCTGGCAGGCCTAGTCCCAACAGTATCAAGATCAAAAGGGCCTTCAACCTTGCTCCCTCTTATTCCCGGCGCACCGAAGTGGAGCTTCGAAGCAGCGCCTGACCGCGTCAGACGCCACTTCGGGCAATTATCGCTCAGGGAACACGAGGCACGGCTCGATTCATGTTGTGATCGATATTCTCCCGGGAAAAGTGCAGCGGCTCGCAGGAATCTGATGGAGACAGCGTGATGCGAATGCACTTGGCGGCCGGCTGGTTACTCTTGGCGGCAACGCTGCGGATGGGTATAAGGACATTGGTCTCGGGATAGTATGCGGCGGCGCTCCGGCGGGCGATCTCGTACGGAACGATGGCGAAGCGGGGCGCCATCCGAACCTCCCCTTCAAAGTGGCTGTATATGTCCACGACCTGACCGGCTTTGAGATTCATTGCCTGCATATCAAGCGGGTTTAGAAACAAGGCCCGGCGGCCGTCAAAGACTCCGCGATAGCGATCATTCAGTCCATAGATGGTGGAGTTGAACTGATCGTGGGTGCGAATGGTTGTTAAGAGAAGCTCGCCGGGCTTGAGGTCATGCTTCGGAATCGGGCAAACGCTCATGACCGCCTTGCCGGAATCCGTTTTGAAGATGCGCTGCTTCGCGGCGTTGGGCAAGTAGAAGAATCCTTCACTGGCGAGGCGCGCGTTGAAATTCTCAAATCCGGGAATCACTCTGGAGATTGCATCGCGGATCAGGCTGTAGTCCGCCGCGAAGCCAAGCCAGTTGATGGTCGTTCGGGATCCAAAGGTCGCGTGCGCGAGATTGCAGAGGATGGCCACGTCGCTCATCAATTGAGGCGAAGCGGGCCGGAACAAGCCGCGAGAAGGATTGATGATGCCCATCGAGTCTTCGCAGGTGACGAACTGCTTTCCGGTCGCCTGGACGTCTTCTTCACTGCGGCCCAGGCAAGGCAGAATCAGGGCTCGCTCTCCGGTAATGAGGTGAGAGCGGTTCAACTTGGTCGATACGTGGGCGGTGAGCTTGCAGCGCTGCATGGCATGCGCGCTGTACACCGTGTCCGGGACATTGGAGAGGAAGTTTCCGCTGATGGCAAAAAATACTTTGACGTCTCCATCGAACATGGCGTGCAGCGTCTCGACGGTGTCGTACCCCCATTTCTGAGGCGGCTCAAAGTTGAACTCCTTTTTGAGCGCGTCCAGAAAGGGCTTCGGTGGACGCTCCCACACTCCCATGGTGCGGTCGCCTTGTACGTTCGAGTGGCCGCGGATGCATACGGTGCCTGCGCCGGGGCGTCCAATGTTGCCGCCCACGAGCAGGAGATTCACGATCATCAAGACATTGTCGACGCCGTTGCGCTGCTGCGTCACGCCGAGGCACCATGCGCAGATGGTTTTCTTCGACGCTGCATACATCGCGGCGGCGGTACCGATCTGATTTCGCGTGAGCCCGCTTTCTTCTTCGATCTCTTCCCAGCTTGCGGCTTCTACATCTGCCTTCAGCGCTTCGAAACCTTCGGTGTAGGACGCGATAAATTCATCATCAATCGCCGAGGGACGGCCGTCTCGCTCGCGCTCGAAGAGATCCTTCAGAATGCCCTTGATTGCCGCTACATCACCATTGACGCGCACGGGGAGGTATAGATCGGCAAGAGCCTGTCCATGACCAAGTAACGCAAAGGGCAGCTCCAGAGGATTCGGGTAATCCTGCGGGTTCGGGTTCGTTACCCTCATCAGGCTGACTTCGGGAAGAGGATTGACAGCGATGATCTTCGCCCCCTGGTCTTTGGCCTTCTGAAGAGACGTCAGCATGCGCGGATGGTTTGTGCCGGGATTGTTTCCGAAGATAAAGATGAGTTCGCTGCTCTCCATGTCT
>Ga0335074_10001897_pt1 | contig 28368 bp, 19 predicted proteins | sample Lox_Sample_23_FD_206715 | JGI IMG/M metagenome (GOLD analysis project Ga0335074, IMG submission 206715) | Soil microbial communities from Loxahatchee National Wildlife Refuge, Florida, United States - Lox_Sample_2.3 | ecosystem: Environmental > Terrestrial > Soil > Wetlands | place: USA...
CCGGGTCGTCCTCATCTGGGATGAAATGCAGGACCGCGAGCAGTAAGACGGCCACCGGCAGGTTGAAGTCCAGCGTCCGCCGCGCCTCCTTGAGGATGTACGCGGTGTCGCGCAGGTCGGTATGCAGGTAGTCGCAGCTCCCCTCGTCAGTGCTGCTGAGCAGCGCCTCGGCATGCGACATCACCATCGGGTCGCTGTCGACGTAGAGCACACGCGAATATGGGTCGACGAGCTGGGCGACCTCATGGGTGTTGTCCGGCGCGGGCAGGCCGGTGCCGATGTCGATGAACTGCCGCACCCCGTGGCACCGCGCCAAATACCGCACGGCCCGCCCGAGGAACTGCCGGTTGGCGACAGCCCCGTCGACGACCTGGGGTCGCTCGCTTATCACCCGGCTGGCGACATCGCGATCCGGCTCAAAGTGATCCTTCCCGTCCAGCCAGACGTTGTAGACCCGCGCGGGGTGCGGCACCGAGGGATCGAACGACCCCAGCTCGCTGGTTCCAGAGCTAGCAGCATGCGACATTTGCAGGCTTCCTAGGTTTCGATGACCCGAGCCCGGGCGGGCGCTCCGGGCATGTGCTCAACATATATCGATACGTAGCGCTCCGTCTCGCTCCTGATCGATATATATCGCTCTGTATCTCAGCGGATACACACAGTCAGCTACGGGCACAGTGATCGCGTGGAGATCGAGATCGACTACGAAGCTCCGGAGCCGCCGCACCGGCAGATAGCAGCGTGGCTTCGAGCCAAGATCCAATCTGGCGAGTATCCGCCCGGGCGCAGGATACCCAGCGAGAAAGACATCATGGATCTAAGCGGCGTAGCCCGCACGACCGCCCGCCGTGCCGTCGCCGTGCTTCGGGACGAAGGCCTGGTCGTAACGACAAAGGGCCGAGGCACGCATGTAGCGGGGCGCTTATCTACGCCAACCTACAGGAGCCTATCTTGAGTTCGGCCTTTCCGGGTCAAGCATTCCCTAAGGATGCGCCGACCCTGCGCCATCGCACTTCCGCTGATACCGTCGCCAGCTCAACCCTCGTTGCTTGGAAGAGGATTACTCCACACTCTCGCCTTGTACTCGCACAGCAGATAGTTCGTTAGCAACTGGATATCGCGGGTCGTGTTCTGCAGTTCGTTCCATTTGCGTTGGGCACCAGGGCCGAAGTCCCAGAATCCGCTGGTCCAGCGGCATACTGTACGCAGTTCTGCCAAGTCGTGAGCAAAATCACCGGTCTCAGGGGCACGCTTGCGGCTGTAGCGGTCGAAGATCGCGTCCATGATGAAGCCCAGGCTGACGATGCCTACGCCATGCATGAGCCGGGATTGGCGGGGGGGCTTATCCCACGCGTCAGCAAAGACCTCGCTTACTGCTGCCCAGAAGGATGTTAGGACGCTCATCATTTCCTCTTCATCCCCCGCCCCAGTCGCCCGGTTACGGAAGCTGTAAAGGGCGCCGTCGCTGAGGCTGTTTTCGAGCATCTTCAGGATCGAGTTGTCCTTGACGATCCCCTCCGGTGTGGTGGGGGTCCGGATTTTCCGGTAAAGAGGCGACCTAATCTCGCAGTTGAGCCGCCGCAGCAGGATCGCTGGGAATCGGCGCGCCTGCAGAGCGACAGGAAGAGCGCCGGAAGTTGCGGGCAGCAGTTCGTAGATGAGCCCTTTCGGTAGTGGCTTGGCCGAGTTGACCAGGATGAACTGGGAGCGCTGGTCTTCGTCGGAGTCGGTGATGAATGCGGTGACTACGACCGGGAAACTGTCAATCCTGGCGTCGCGGATCGCAGCGCTGCGCTGCTGGCCGTCGACGATCCAGCCTGGCTTGTCCTCATCGAGCAGGTCATCACTGGCCGGGATGATGAGCGTGCCGGGCCGCGCGTAACTGGTGGCCGGAGCGCCCGGCAAGGGCTCGAACTGGACTCTCTTGTCGAAGGCTACTACCAAGGCGTTAGGGATCATCGGGGCTTCGGATTCCAGATACCGCCGTATGGAGGCGATGTGGGATAGAACCTCAGGGCGCTGGTAGCCCTCGACCTGGGCATCGCCGTCACGCCGGATCCGCGAGACCGCGGCGAAACGCGGGAGCCTCTTGCCATCGACGGCGAAGCTGTACAGTATCCGGCCATCGCCCTGACGCACTTCAAGTGCCGGCAGGCGCATCAGATGCTGGTGGCCGTTCACCCCATCCAGGACGACATGGTTGTGGCTGGTTACGGTCATGCGGCTCTCCCTGTTCGTAGCTCGCGATCCAAACGCTTCCGGAAGGCGTAGACGTTATGGAATCCGCGTCTTTTGTTGCGTTCAGATCCGCGGAATATGGCGACGTCGATCCCGGCTCGTTCACAGATCCCGCAAGGGCACCTTTTCCACGGTGATTCTTCGAGGATCTTGAGGTAGGCCGCGCTGTAATCTCGGCGACCGTCGAATATCTCCTGGTAGCTGCTCAGCGCATCCAGGACACTCTGGAGGGGCGCATTGCCGGCGTCATATTCGCGCAGCAGTCGTAGGCAGGCCTGCTCCCGTTCGGCCGCCTCCCGTTGGACCACCCGCCCGGCCTGAATGCGCGCCTTGAGCTTGGGATTGCCGTCCACCTGCGGGACGCGCAGAGCGGTGTAGGTCTGCTCGGGGGTGTGGTAGTTGTCCTTGTCGTCCTTGAATGCCTGCCGGAACGCCGAGGTGCTGTCGAAGCTGGTGACTCCGAGCGCGGCGAATTCGGTCATGCTGGCGCAGCGGGTGATGCCGAGCAGGTGCAGCTGGGTGGCGGGGTCGCGGGCCGCGTTGACATGTTGCAAGCAGGCAAGGATCTCATAGGTTTTCAGAGGGACCATACCGCCGACCGCGATCCGCGCATAGCCGATTTGCTGCAGTTCGCTCACCGCCGCGGCATAGGACGCGGGACTCCACCCCTGTGCCACGCCCACTGGCTCGAATTCCACCTTGCGCGCACGGCATCTGGCCAGGAAGTTTGCGGCTAGGTCCAGGGTGAGTCGTTGCCGGGCCACCCATTCGCTGCGGTGCAGGTGGCCGGGGTCCTGGTCGGCGCGGGGATCGTAGCCGAGGATTACATGGTCGACAGAGATGCCCAGGTCGAAGCCGCACTCGGCGTAGAAGTCGATGACCTGGTCCGGCGTGTATGGCGGGACTTCGTCGCGGACATAGCTGAACGCACCACAGTCACCCATCGTCCGCACCCGCGGACCCGGCGCGGCGTCTAGACGGAAGAACCGCCGCACCCCTGCCCGGTACATACGGTGCCGCTGGGCCAGGGTGTACTTCCCGGCAGCGCCGGGCAGGCCGTCCACGATCGCCTTGGAGACCAGCAAGCCGTCGATGACCTGCACGCTGAGGGCTTCGTGCAGGTACAGGTCGTCGCGCTGCCGGACCCGCAGAGGAGACCATTCCTCGGTGATCAGGTCGAAGCCTGGGTCGATCTGGTCCTGGCTGTCGGGGAAGAAGAACTTCATGATTGTCCCGCCCGCTCATGCAGGTAGGTGCGCATCAGCAAGCTGGACAGTTCATGGATGTGCCTCGGCACGTTCTGGATTTCGTTCCACCGCAAGCCCAGGCCTTCCCACTGACCCTGTGTCCAGTGGCAGTACGGGGCCAGCAGCGCCAGGTCCGCGGCCACCAGCTTGCCGGCACCGGATTGGCGAGCGTCGATCGAGGCCATGATGCGGTCCATCAGCCTGCCCATGGCACGGATGCCCGCGCCGTGCATCAGCCGACTCTGCGTCGGTGGCTTGCCCCACGCCTCCGGGAAGGTGTCCTTGACGGCACTCCAGTACAGGACAAGCGCCGACCAGATTCCGGTGAAGTCGGTTTCGCCGCTGCTGAGGTTGCGATAAGGGAACAGGCACCCCGATGGGGAGGTCAGGCTCTCTTGCAAGGCCTGGATAAGGCTCGTGTCGGTAACCACCGCGTGCTGGCCCTTGACCATGCCTGCCGAGGGTCGGCGGATCAGGCCGCGGAACGGGGACTCGTCGCTGGTGTTGAGCAGGTCACACAGCGCGGAGGGAATCTTCCGGACTGACAGCCGCGGCGGCAACGGCGTACTGATCTTCGGCAGCAGTTCGGTGACCAGGCCCCGTGGCAGCGGCTTGGTGTTGTTGATCCGCAAGAACTGGTCACGCTGTACGTCCACCGTGTCGGCGATGAACGCGTTTATCGGAACTGGGAAGTGCTGCCGTTTCGCCGCGGCGAGGGCATACGCGCGCTGCTGGCCATCAACGATCCACCCGGGTCTTTGCCCGTTCCCAGACGCAAGCGGGATCTCAAGCGTCCCGCTCGCGGCGATGCCGTCGCTGACGTTCGGCCCGCGGCTGCAGGTGAACCGAACCGTCGAGGGCAACGCGATGATGATCGGGTTCGGGAACAGCGGCTGGTCGCTGTCGAGGTAGTCGGTGATCTCCTGGATATGGCTGCGAACCTCGGGCCGCTGATAGCCGATCAAATCCCCCAGATCGTCCCGGCTGACCCGGGAGATGTCAGCTACCCGCAGGATCTCGCCCGCGGTCAGCGTGAACATGTATAGGGGCGCCTGCTCGGCTTGACTGATCCGCAGTGCTCGCCTGGCCAGCACCGAGGCCGCAACTCGGACGCTCACCGCTCGGCTCCTGCGGTCGCGCGGTACAGGCCCGCAAAGCGCTGCTGCTCGCAGGCGTACCCGGCGTCGCGGAACTCGCGCAGTAGCCTGCTCGCCGATGTCCCGGGGGCCTGTGCCAGACGGCAGGCGATCATCTCGGTGACCTCCCGGTCGCTGAGCTTCTTCCTCTCGTAACGGGTGAGCGGGGCTTGCTGGGCAAGTAGCCGCATCATGCTCTGCGTTGCTTCGGCACGGCTGCTGATCCCGTCGGAAAGCAGGTAAGCGGCGATACGTGCGTTGAGCGCTTGCCGGGTCCCGCCCAGGAACCTCTGCAGCCGGGCATCGGCTGGCACCATCGCCACTCCTGCACTCCCAGAAGAACGTGCCCCAGCGGATACGACCATGAAGGTGTCCGGGTCCGCGACCTCCTCCACAGCTGCGGCGATGTCATCCTGGCAAGCGTCCAGGTAAGACGCAGACAGCGCCAGCAGGAAGGTTGCCGACCGGTCGGCGGCGGCTAGCGAACGGATGCTTCGCGGCTCGCCCGGCGCCGGGCCTGCCCAACTGCTGAGGGCACGCCACCACTGGCGCGCGCCGTCACCTCCGCCGGGCACCCGATCTGGGCGGCCGCTGAAAGCGGCAGCATACGGGCGCACCGGAGCCCCCGCAGGGATAAGGCCATAGCCCGCCGAGCACACCCACAACCGGACCCCTCGACCTGGCGCTAGGCCCGGCAAGCTGCGGGAGACGAACCAGTGCTCGCCTGCGTAAAGGCGGTCTGCCGCCAGCAGCGGCACACCGGTCAAGCCGCTGAGCCGGCTGATCCATTCCCGCGAACGTTGAGCTGTCCCGCGGCCCCGGACATCGTCCAGCCGCAGCGCAGACGGGATGGGCTGGGTCTTCCGGCTGGTGCAGGTGACGATCACGTGCACCGTGCTACACCCGTCCGAGCTGGCGGACGCGCTCATGACACTCCCTCCGCCTGCCGCGGCGCCCAGTGCCCGGGCGCGGACGAGGACGAGGACTCGATGCGCGCGAACGCACGATGGTTGTGGATGCCTTCCTCGCTGGCCGCCTCGACGTGAACCATGAGATCCACTCGTCGCTGCCCAGCGCCTCGGCAACGCCTCGCACTAGATGTGTGCCCTCGACCCCCGCTGGCAGGTCCACCGACATGCTCACCTCGGCGACGGTGTCCTGCTCACCGTGTTCCCGGTCGGCAACCGCGACCGGGTAGCGGATCCCGGTGATGCCGACTTCGTCGATGGCCAGGTGCCGGTCATCGGCGCGGGCCTGTACGTCTTCGAGCATCAAGCGGCCTCCCCCCGGTACGCGCAGCCTGAGGTACAGGTCTCACGGACCATCACTTCTGACAGGGGCAGTGCGCCGGAGAGCCGGTCCCAGATCCAGCGGGCCAGGTTCTCGCTGGTCGGGTTGCCCAGCCCGTCCACCTCGTTGAGGTAACGGTGATCAAGCTTGTCGTGCAGGGGCGCGAACGCGTCCTTGATCTCCTGGAAGTCCATGATCCAGCCGGTCTGCTCCCCGACCGGCCCGGCCACGCGGATCTCGACCCGGTATGAATGTCCGTGCAGGCGGGCGCACTTGTGCCCGTCCGGGACGTGGGTCAGCCGGTGCGCCGCCTCGAAGGTGAACTCGCGGAAGATCTCCATCACGCGATCCCCAGGTACTTATGCGTCTGCAGGCTGAGCCGCCAGCGCGGGTGCGCCATGCAGTACTCCACGGCCAGCCGGGTGTTCCTGTCACGTTCCGGTCCGTCCATCGGCTGCAGCAGCAGCCTGGGAAACCCCAGGTCCTCGAACATCTCCGGGCTCGCTCTTTCCTGCGGGTAAACCAGCTTCAGCTCATCGCCGCGGGTCAGCTTTAGCGGCGCACCGGCCTTCGGGCTTACACACACCCAGTCCAGGCCCCCCGGTGGCATCTGGGTTCCATTGGTCTCCACCGCGACCTCGAACCCGGCACTGTGCAACGCACCCACTGCGGTGTCGTCCAGTTGCAGCAGCGGTTCGCCGCCGGTGCACACCACGAACGCCCCGGCCCGCGTACGTGCCTGACCATCCCAGACAGCACCGACAGCCGCGGCAAGCGCGGCCGCCGTCGCGAACCGGCCCCCGCCCGGGCCGTCCGTGCCGACGAAGTCGGTATCGCAGAACCGGCAGATCGCCCGGGCACGGTCCTTCTCCCGGCCGGTCCACAGATTGCAACTGGTGAACCGGCAGAACACCGCAGCCCGCCCTGCGTGGGTGCCTTCGCCCTGCAGGGTGTAGTAGATCTCCTTGACCCGGTAGGTCACGCCACTCGCCCAGGCACGGTGCTCAGTGCCGGGTCTTCCAGGCCCAGTTCGGCGAACCCGCGCCGCCGCAGCAGACATGAGTCACACGTCCCGCACGCCCGTCCCGCCGGGTCCGGATCGTAGCAGCTATGGGTCAGCGAGTAGTCCACGTCCAACTCTCGGCCCCGCTTGATGATCTGAGCCTTGGTCAGCTCGATCAACGGCGTGTGGATCTTCAGCCGCTGGCGCCCTTCCACCCCCGCCTTAGTGGCAAGGTTCGCCATCTGCTCGAACGCCTCGATGTACTCCGGCCGACAGTCCGGATAGCCGCTGTAATCAAGCGCGTTCACCCCGATGAACACATCACTCGCGCCCAGTGTCTCCGCCCACGCCAGGGCGAAGGCCAGGAACACCGTGTTGCGGGCTGGCACGTAGGTGACCGGGATCTCCTCCCCCAGTTCCTCGGCACTGCCGTGATGCGGCACATCGATGTCGTCGGTCAGCGCCGAGCCCCCGAACACGCGCAGGTCGATGTTGGCCACCACGTGGCGGGCAACACCCTGCACCTCGGCGACCCGCCGCGCGGCATCCAGCTCGATGCTGTGCCTCTGCCCGTACCGGAAGCTGAGAGCATACGGCTCGTATCCCTCAGTCCGGGCGATCGCCAGCACCGTCGTCGAATCCAGTCCGCCGCTCAGCAGCACCACCGCTGGCTTCCCGTTCATCACGCCACCTCCAACCTCCCGGCAACGCCGGGCCACCGTGGTACCACAACTCCGCCACCGCTGTCGCGGCTACCGCTGCAGTTTTCGCCGATCGCGCTGACGACCGAATCACACTTATGTAATTCAACCACGAGGCCATAGCGGACAGTTGAAGGCGTACCGGCGTGTCACAGCATCGAGAACCCCGCAGGCTACGCGCGAACCACGACTACGGCGAGCGGTTCACCGGGGACGGCAGTCCGTGACCGGCGCCCTGCGACCTAGCCGAAACGATCCGGCGCCGCCGCGCCAGTGCCCGGTGCTGCGGTGCAGTGCCTGGCCTCGCCACATCCACAGGTCCGCGCTGGCCAGGGGTCCTGCCAGGCACTGCGTCCGCCGCAAACTTCACCCCGGCTTGCCGCAACTGACCAAGAGACCAGGTCGATCTCTTTGCACCGGTCGGTGTTCTTGAGGTGGGCGTCTGAGTCGATCATCACCTCGTTCTCGATCTTCTTGAAGTCTGCACCCTTGTGGGCGTACTTGACCTCGATGAGCACCCCGAGGCGGGGCAATCCGAAGTCGGCCCGGTAGCTGCTGTGGCCGAATTTCGGCAGGATGCGCCGCACGCCCCCGAAGGCGGTCTAACCGTGCTCGGGCGCTAGGGCGAGATATACGAGAGCAACGCGCGCAGCAGGCTCGCGGACCCCTTCCCAGCTGCATAAAGGGTAGGTCTCCCAGGGGGACGCTGGGCTTCGATGAACGTTGTCGCTGCGTGCTTCGCGCTCCTGGTCGAAACGACGAAGATGTCCGCCGCCCGGGCCAGGGCTCGCAATCGGTCCGATGCCACATGATCGTTGGACACTTCGACGGCGACGTCGTCGAAGTTGCGGGTCAGGAACTGTGCAGCGCGCGCCGCAGCAGCATCAGTCAGCGTATAGATAGCGATCGTTTTACCCGCGAGGGCGTCCCGTGCCGGGGCGGCAACGGCTAGGCCGTGTTCGTCCGCGGCTGGCCGGATAGCCTTTACGACCTCTGATGCCCCTAGTTCGCTGGCAAGCTCTGCAAGTAGCACCCATTGGTCCGGCCGGATCCTGCGCTGCCAGCGCTGGAAACTGGCTATGAGTTTCCGGAAGAACGCCTCCCGGACTCCGGGGTTCGGGCAGGCCTGGTTCAACAGCACGTCGAGCATGTCGATCGCGGCGTCGAGATAGGCCGGGGAGTCGACTCGTTCCCACAGGGCGCAGAAGTCATCGACGAGTTGGCGGTAACGCTCCGCTGACAGGCCAATTTCCAGGAGTAGGCCCGCAAGGTTGGTCACGACCTGGACGTCGGCCACACCTAGGTCCTCCTCAGACATGAGGAGCACTTCAATGTCGTCCATGAGCTCCCGATGCCGTGCTGGTTCGGCCGATCGTTCGATGAACTGCAAGAAATGGGGTAGTGCGTCTTTCACGAGCCGCATTTCCTGTGGCGCTATATCGCGGTTGAGGAATCCTGCGACGGTACGGCTGTCCAGCGCGCTGAAATCCTCGGTTGACCACTCGACGACTGCGCGCTCGGCGATCTGTATAGCATTCGGTACCGCGCGGCCCTCAGCAGCCTGCCGGAACCATTCACTCCACGACGCAGGTGCCTCAATGGCCGGTGCGCCTGCTTCACCGGACAGCACCTCGCTGATATAGGCCCATAGAGTGGCGTACAGCCTTGAGGAGATGAGGGCGTCTTGCTGTGCGGCGTCGAGGCTGTTGAAGGCGTCGGCGGCGACCCTAATAGCGTCCATCGAGTCAATCTCGAAGGCACAGCGAATGAGCAGTTCCGCCCGTTCGGCGCTCGCGGGTTGCCGGGCGGCGATCTGGATCGCGGCATCGTAATCTTCTGCGAGGGCTGCGGATGCAGCATCATCGAGTGTCGCCTCTGGGGCCGTCGGCGTTTCGCGCAAACCCGCCAGGCGCTCGAGGAACTGCAGGTCCACCGGGCTCAGGTCTGGCGATGCCAGCAGGCGGGCGCGGGACTCCGCGTCCTCTGGCCGGACGGCGAGTGTGTGCAGCATGAAACTCTTGATGGCCTCGGAGGTTTGCAGGCCGTGGCGTGACTTGAACAGCGCTGGATACTTCTGCAGCACGACGCGCTCAAAGTGCTGCAGTGCCCCGTCTATGTCGCCGTCGGCTTCGTATTCGGCGATTTCTGTTATGTAGACGGCTTCCAGGAGGCTTGCCGACACACGTGCTGGCCTGCGGATGGCGAGAACCGTCGCCAGTTCGGGCAAGCGGAGGATCGCATCGAATTGGCGTAGCCCCGCGAGGCGTCGTATACGGAGGAAGAGGATGTTCTGCGCAGACAATTGCCCTGTCTGCTCGATCTCCCGCAGCAGTTCGCTGGAGGCGTCCTCCGCTATGGCAAGAACGGCCATCTCGAACTCGCGGAGGAGTCGCCCAAGTGGGCGTGAGAGGGCGAGTTCGCGGCGTGGACGCGAGACGTCCAGCATCGCGAAAAGCTCGAGTGCCCGGCGTACTTGCTGCTGCTGGCCGGGGACGACTTCCAGCATCAGGGCGTTCCCACCTGTGAACTGGATCACGGCGGCGTCAACAGGATCCTGCCCGTTGAGCATTGCGTGCCGATCGACCTTCGCGTACGCCGGAACAGTGAACGCCTCGAGGACCTGGGAGAGTTCTTTCAGTTGGCGGCTTGAATGGGCGAGGCCATACCACGTTGTCTTGCCGGCGATACGACGGGGAAGGATATGTGCAGACCCTGGATCCTGCCGGAGGCGGGCCAGCCGTTCGTCGAGCCAGGCAGCCAGTTCTGGCGCATTATCCGCCAGCGCATCGGGCGAGAGATCGTTTCCTTCTCCGAAGAACCTTGCCAGGAAGGTCTCGGCCTCTGTTGCGGCCGTCATCCTCGCAACCTCGGCAGTTCGCCGCCCCATCGTTCGTAATAGACCAGGCGGGCTTCCGCGACGACGTCCTCTGCGGTGTCGAACTTCACCGTCTCCTCAAGCAACTCCACTCCACCGTAGGTGAGATTCATTGAGCCGCTGAGGTAGAAGTCGTCGCCAAGCAGTCCCTTTTCATGCAAATCCTCGGCCTCATTGAGCAGAAGGGATGACGTGACGCCGACCTCGGAGGCCGCGGACGCCAACTGCGCCAGGAACGGCCGGTTGTGCGGCACGGGCCGCGTTGCCACCACTACCGTGGTGCCGATCTGCAGGCTCCGGGTGATGACCTCCCCCAGGCGGAGGTTGCGTGGCCCCCAGGAGGAGTCGAGCGCGTCGAAGGCCCCGGCCCGGTTGTCGATGAGCGGGATGTCGCTTATCCACGGCGAGACGAGCCAGAGGCACTGGCTTGGCGCGAGCATCTCCCCGACAAAGACGGCCTGGAGTAGTTCCCTGACCTCGTCCTGACAGCGCCACGACGACTTGTGGATGTGCCGGGTAGGGGGATCGGTCACTGGAACGCCTCACGGAGCTCGAGACGGACGCGCAGGTCATCCCCGTCGCGGGCGACTCCTATGACGCGTGGGTACAGCATCAGGAAACCCGCATCGACAGGAATGCCCTGGACTTCCATGACCGCACTGCGCAAGATGCGTGCGTCTGCTGGCGGGGCAGACAGGAATGCGCTCCCGCCCTCGATGAGGGCACTTGCGAGCAGTTCACGCCACTGCGCGTTGCTCAACGGTATGACGGATGTGGTCTGGCGAAGCGCGGTGAGTACGAGTGCCCGGTCTGTGGGCGGATGCGGGTGGTAGGGGTTGTAGGCCCGCAATGAATTCGCCCGGACGGCTGACCCCCGAGGCCATAGGAGCCCGTAGATCGTCGCGAAGCGGCGCTGCCGCGGATCGCCGGTGTCTCCCGGAGGCGGGGGAACTGCCCGGTCCACCTCGTCGGAGGCGCTTGCGACGAATGCGAAGACGCGGGCATCGATTTCTATGCCCAGGCGGGATTCCTCGGATTGTCGCTGGCGGAGGAGTCTGTAAAGTAGGGCATCGGTTTGCGCGGAACTACCTGGGCGGAGCACCCGGGCGTTCAGTGCCGCGACCACCGGATGGCTGACGGTGACACCGTGATCGGCCAGGGCAGACAGCAGTGCCCGGACCGACGATGTCGTAGCCGCCTGCGAGTTGGCGGACCGGACGTCTGCCAGGGACTGACTCATCTGAGAATCGTTGGCGGCTAGGCGAAGCGTCCTCATGAGCTCGGTGTCAACGATTTCAAAGTCTGACGGCGCCAAAGCCGACTCCACGAGCCTGAAGAAGCGGCGGGGATCATCGCTGTATCGGCGCGCGAATTCCTCAACGATGCCGCCTCCGCCTATGGACGGCTCGGAAAGCCAGATCTCGCAGGTTCCTCGTTGGTGGTCGACGTTAGTGTCGAGTACCAGATTCTGCGCTCCCGTATCACTGCAGAGGCGGTCTGCGCCCTCGAGCACAGCCGCGCCGAGCGTCGCCGCGAAGCGCTGAGCCGCCCACTGCTGCCACGAATCGTCCGGGTCACTCCACAGAACGGGAGCGTGAGCGGCAAGCCTCTGCGTGGCGGCCGGATCGTGCGTCAGCGCCGCCAGGGCCTGGTGCAGCCGCTGACGGGGAGGGTCAGGGTTGTCCGCGTCAGCAGGCATGTCTGCATCCGGTGACGTCGGCAGGGCCCGGAAGATCACATCAAGGGAACGCTCAAGCTCCGGGGCGAGCGACCGCCCGTCAAGCAGCGCATGGGCATCCTCTAGGCCGATATGGTCGCTGAGTGCCCGCTCCACGACCACTGACAGGTAGAGCTGCGAGAGCCACTCCAAATGGAATGGGTTTGCCAGGGCGAGGAGCGGCCCGTCCGTCTCGATCAGATGCTGGAAGTACAAGGCGCGGAACGACGACATGGACTGGGTGTCTGATCGGTACGCCGCACCGGGTGAGAAGAACACGGGAACTTGGGCTTGGAGCCTGATCGCGTCGACGTCCAGGGTGAAACCCAGTGCCGCGGGCTGGCCGCCGACTGTGAACGTTGTCTCGACGGTGGCCTGGCGGCCTCCTTTGAACGCCAGGGCGGCGTGGGAGGCGACGGCGAGCCTGCTCAGGTCGATGCCCGAACGGCGGGCGTGCATGAATACGGTGAGGGCCTGCGCTAGGTCATCCCAGGGCGACGGTGAGGGAGTATCGGCGTCGTCACCCTGGTCCATAGGATCCAGGCTCGAGCGCCATTCCAGGGTGGCGTTGGTCGAGTCCTCCAGCTTCGGGTCTGGTCGCTCGGTGCGGATGGACCATGGACGCACGCATCGGTATGTCTCTGCGCCCGGGCCGTTGCCGAAGGTGAATGTGCCGAGGTCGGTGCCATCGGCGAACGCGCTGACCTCCAGTTCCACTGTGCCGGTATCCAGCGGTACTGGGACCCAGTGCCGGACGTAGCGGTGCTCGATGCTGTAGCGCCGTGAGATCCGGCCTGGGGCGAACGTGCGAAGGGCTTGAAGCACGGGGGCCTGAGTTTCGGTTTCTTCAGAGCCACGCTGCGCGGGCGGAAGTTGGATCCGGGTTTCGGGGAGGTTCAGGTCGCTGAACAGGTTCGCTGGCACGAAGTCCGGCAGCGGCTGCCAGCGGATCTGGAAGTCCGCGCCAGGCGTGCCGTCGCTGGCCCAGCCCGACGCCAGACGGCGTCGCATGGTGGGAAGGACCTCTAGCAGGAGCGACCGTGGTGCCTCCCATGCCACGACTTGCGCCTGCTCGCGCGTCAGTTGCAGAGCGTCCCGGACGAATGCCAGCAGGTCGGATCGGACAGACTCCTCGGTTAGGGCGCGTTCGATGAGATTGAGTTCACGGCGTTGACGTTCCGGCGCGTTCTCGTTCTGAGGCTGGTTGCGTTGAGGCGGGCCGGCTAGGTCCAACCACACCGACCCCCGCAGGTGCTGAGGCATCTTCGAGGCCAGCCAGTCCATCATGGCGAAAGCCGCCTGCATGCGCAGGACGTAGGTGTTCTGGATCGGCAGCGTGCTGGCTTCGAGGGATGGGTCGAAGAGTAGGTCATATCCCTGGTAGGCGAGGCGATCGCGTCCGTAGTCTGACAGGACGACGACGGTCCACGGCCGCATCCCGCGGACCCGCCCGGCGCGTCCTTTCCGCTGCAGGAACTGGGCAGACCCACGTGGGGCTTTATGTTGCAGCACGGCGCCGACAGTCGGGTCGTTGAAACCAACATCAAGCGACGCTGTCGCGATGATGACATCGCTAGCAGCCGCCACTCCCGGGTCCTGCGAACTGGTGCGCCCGATCCGGAGCGAGCCGTTCGCGTCGAGGTGGAAGCCAATCGCTTCGCACATGTCCCACGCCTGGCCGAGTACCTGTCGTGCCGCGTGGTCGGGCTCAGTGCTCGAGCGCAGGGCGGCGAGTGGCCCGTTTCCCTGCGGGTTTGGGTGCCCCCAGCTATCCCGCCCTTCCGCATCAAGAAGGTCGAAATACAGCCGGTTCGTCACGTCGAGGTCATCGGTGAACACGAACAGCCTGCTGCCGAATGCGCCCATGCTCGATCTGTCATGGTCGAGTGTGCGGCGCAACAGCATGGATGCCTGGATTGTGGTCGCCAGCAGGCTGGTCCCGGAAACGGGATCACCGCGCAGCGCCAGCATGTACTCCATGCCCTCGCTGATGAGGTCACCGCTGTCTGCAATGCTCGACACGGCGTGGTCAGCCAGGCCGACTAGTTGCGCGAAGAACGTTTGCGCATCCCGCAGCGTGGCGGAAAGCCCGACGAATTGGACCGGCCGACCGATCGCGTGACGCCAACGGCGGATCACAAAAGCCGCCTGGGCGCCCGTGGTGCCCTCGTAGGTGTGCACCTCATCGAGGAGCATGACCTCGGGCTTCCGGGCTGCGCGAGGCCCAACCCCGAAGACATGGCCGTTAGTCCCGTCGGACAATTGCCGGTTGAGCATCTCTGTCGTCGTGAAGAGCACGTCCGGGGGTTCCCGCCGCATCCGGGCCCTGGTGAGGATGACCTCGTCCTCTGCCACGGTCGCGCCGCATCCGGATCTGCTGCAGGCCAAGCGTTCACGATCGGCTCGGACATCGTCTTCCGCCCAGATGAGATCGCCGCCGCAGCGCGGGCAACGCAGGTAGGGGCAGACGAAGCCCGAACTCTGGCGCTGCCAGCGAGGCTGGGTCAGGAGCCTCTGCGTGGAATGGGGCGTCTGCCCGAAGAACGCCCCGATCGTCAGCTTCCGCCGCCCCGCCCCGGCCAGAACGCCGTCCAGGCGGCGAGTTTCGGTGAACGTTTCAGAGAACTGGTCTTTGAGCAGTTCATTCCTCGGGTAAACCGCGACGGCTTTCGTCCACGGTTCCCGGCCGATGCGACGCGCCACGTAAGCGAGTACGGGCAGGTAGAAGGCGAGTGTTTTCCCGCTGCCTGTGCCTGCACCGATGATCGTGCCGCGGGACGTGCGCCCGCCGAGGTCTTCGAGGATGCGCTGCGCGGCGAGGACCTGGAACCGGGCCAGCTTGAATCGGTCTCCCCTGTCGAGCAGGGCCACGAGGGCCTGGCGCACGATGCCGTTGTGGTTCCCGGCGATCGTGGCGGCGGCGTCGGATGGGCTGACGATCCGGTCGGGATACGTCCTGGGCCGAAGCGAGTACCGGAAATCGGAGACGAGGGAGGGCGCGTAGCGCCACGACCCGTTCGTGAGGTGCTGAGGGAACAGTTGGCGCAGTCGTGCCATCAGGCGGATCGTCTCCGCCGAACGGGTACGGTACAGGACACGCCGCCCCTGTCGGGTCCTGATGAGCCACTTGTGCTCGAGCAACTCCTCGATAGCTTCTTCGGCTTCGAGTTCGTCCGGGCCAAGCAAGCCCTGAACATGGGTCTTGACCTCGTCTTCGGTGAAGCCACTGTCGACGTAGCCCCACGTGAGCAGGGCCGCTTCCGCCCGTTCGAGTTGGTCGAGCAGGTCCAGCAATTCGGGCGGGGTCATTGGCCCGCCGGGCGGATGACGTAGTGGGTCGCAGCACCCCGCTGTTCGAGCCATTCGCGGACCTCCGCTGTGAGGAGGTCCACGGGCGCGCCCTGATAACTGTTTGCGGCCCGGAGGAAGGCGACGATTTCCTCGCTGAGGCCCTCGACGTCCAGGGTTGACCACGCACTGCGTAGTTGCGCGGTGGCCTCGTCGAATTTCGTCAACTCCTCCAGACTCGGGATGGGTCGGTCCCGGAGGCTGCGGAGTGCGTCGGCTAGGCGCTCGATTCTCACGACCGTTGATCCAGCCCGCGGGTCGGCCTCTAGTGCTGTCAGGACTTCCCCTGAGATATCCGGGGTCTTCTGGGCGGTGTACCGCTGCCACGCGCCAGTGGCCCGTCGCTCGAGTTCGCCTACCGCCTTGCCCACGGAAGCCTGGAAGCTGGCGAAAAGGTCGCCGGTCAGGGCCTGCCCGAGATCTTCCTCAAGCGCGGAGTTCCATGCGCTGATCTTGCCGAGGGCCGTCTCGAAGAGCGGGGATGAAGACTGCGCCTCACCGAGTCGTTCGGAGAGGACTGCATTTGAGGACCACGCATTTCTCGCGCGCGTCAGCAGGGCGTCGACCAGTTGCCGGCGGTGGGCCAGTGACTGGCCATATTGTTGTGAGCGGCGCAGGACCGTGACTTCGGCGGCGAGCATCTCGAGTCGGGCGGCGTCTTGAAGAATCATCCTCGCGCCTTCCCGAAGAGTTCCTCAAGTTCGCCGAGTGCGTCCTGGAGCGAGAGCAACTCATCCTCGCCCCCGCCTCCGGCCGTCAAGGTGCTGATCTGCTGCGTCGCGCGCTCCTGCGACGCGCTGAGGATCTGGGCCGCCTGGCTGACGAAGTGGTCGATCTCCGCCATCGGCCGGGCGCGGTCTACCGCGAGGTCGCTGAGGAGCCTGCCTGATACGGGCAGGGATGCCTGAGCGATGAGGTCGCCGACTTCGCGGATAACTGCGTACCGCGTGCGCCGGAAGGCCCTGGCGGTCTGGACGAACTCACCTCGCAGGCGCTGGGGTTCGAAGCTTCCGGATGCCATGGCGACATCAATCGCTTGTATCAGCGTGTCGGCGATATCTGCCGGTGAGCCATCTGTCTCGAGTGCTGCGGTCACGCGTTCATGCCAGGCTCGCAGCCGCGCGAGTTCGCCGACGACGCCCTGATCAAGGCGTCCCTGCACGTCGCCGTGCAGGCGCTTGAACTCGGTGGGAGCTTCATCCGGAGGTGGGGTCAGGGCCCAGGTTCGCTTGACGGCTGTTATCGCTGGTACTAGCGCGGTGATATCGATGGCATAGGGACGCCCCTGTCCCTGGCGAGCGCCAATGCGCGCGAGGAGTGCGTCTCTGACTTTCCGGCGGTTATCGCTGGCGCATGCTTCGGCGAGTCGGTCCCAGTCGCTGTTACGACGCTCCGGCGCGGCTGTGACCTCGGTCAGGAGGGCACCGACAAGGTCGGCGTTCACCTGGCTGTGCGCACCAGGGAGATCCAGGACCCGGGCGGTGAATGCCAGCAGTTCGGTCGCCGCCACAACCAGATCCCAGGTTCCTTCGGGGGCTCCGCCTGCCCGGACGGCCGACGTGACGTCACGTGCCCATACATCAAGCCGTGCAGTAAGGCGGCGCAGCCTTTCGTCGCCGCGATCAAATGCCCAGTGAGAATAGTGCTGGTAGAGCACGAGACCACGGAGAAGAGCCGCGGATTCCGCAGTCGCCGGGAGGTTGATCGTTACCGCGGAGGATGTCCTCACCCCGCCGCCACGCGCATTTTCGATATGGATGGACGACAGCCGGAAGAACTTCCCCATTCGGCCGACACTGTCGTCAGACTGAAGCAGCAGTTCGTCGTTCCAGTCGATGTGGGCCACGACAGCGGCGTGCAAGAACCGGCGCAGCTCGCCGGCGAGGTCCTGATCGAGTTCTGCTGTCCCGTCACTCCACTGGTCGATGTCGTTGAGGTTGCGCTGAACCTGGTGTGGCAGTTGCGGCTGACCGTCTGTGTTCGCCGCGCCAGGTGGCAGAGTGCCCCCGATCCGGCGGGGCGGCAACTGAAGCTCGGCGTCCGTCAGCGCAGGAATAGAGAACGCCTCGTGGATGCCGGCCGGGAGATTCACGATCTTGGAGGGCCGGCCGCCCCAGAACGTAAGCAGCACGACACGGCGCTCGAAGTCCTCGGGATCCGCAAACCGGAGATCCTCGACAAGGTCGGGACCAAGGGGCGGTAGACGACTGGAAGCAAAGTGCCGAGCAAACGCGCTGGATGGGAAGTCGCCCCGGCCGATGTCAGCCCGGTGCTGATCGAGCGTGTAGCGCACGACCGTTCCGAGGATCCGCCGTGGGTCAAAATTCGTCGGCGATTTGGACTCAACCGCGCGATCGAGGGCGGCCGCGTTAAAGGGGTACAGCCCGAATCCATCCCGCGAGGTACGGAACGCCTCATGGCAGGTGTCTTCATAGGGACAGCCCTCGCAGGCGTTCGGGACCCAGCGCCGATGCGTCACACGGTCCGGCCCCGCGTCCTGCAATGCCTCCTCAAGTCGCGCCTGGCCGAGTCGTGCGGCATTCAGGTATCCAGCGACGAAGTCGTCAACATCCTCGAGCGCGATCCCGAGACCCGCCTGCGACAAGGGCACGTCCAGGCTGTATACATGCCCGGCGAACTCGCCACGAGTGCTGAACGTCCGGGCGATCGCCGCGAAAGGACCAGTCGTGACCGCCATCGCAACGCGGATGGGACAGAGTACCTGCTGGCCATCGCGGACGGGTGGCTCGGTCAGGGCGTCCAACAACTCGCCCTGGATTCCCTGCAGGATGGTGAAGTCCTCGATGAGAAGGCACAGTTCTGCGCCCTGCGCGAGGAGTTCCAGGCGAACCGAGAGCATGACGTCAGAGAGGCGTGTTCCGCCCATCCCGAACAGCCTTCGTATGGCAGGGCCAAGGTTCTCGTCAAGGAGTTCGACAGCGACTTCACGCAGCGTCGATGAATCGATGAGCTGGGTGAAGAGAGCGTGGACATCTTTGTTGGCGCGTGCTGCGTCGGTGACGGAAAGAGGCAGGTCGCTGATCGTGAAGGCAAAAGGCTCCGACGTGTCGTCGTCCTGCTTGCCCTGGAGCGCTTCGCGGACAAGACGGTTGATGACCCCCGCAGGCTCGAGGAGTTTCGAGCGGAAAACGCCGTCGAGCAGGAGTTTCGGGAGCTCTATCTCAAGCCACTGCCGGTATTCGTCATTGGGGCGCGTCGGCGACGGGCGGGGCTCACGGGAGCGGTCCTCAATGCTTGCAGCCAGTTCATTCAGGAGTCGCGAGGGTGCACCAGCCTCATCCAGAGAGTCTGCGGCTTTGCCCAGTTCACTGCGCAGGTCATTGACGGCACCCCCGGTCATGCCGGCAAGGATCAGTTCGATCACACGCCGCAGATTTGTTCCATACTTAGGGATGTAGACGACCTTGCGGCTGTCGTCGTGGGGCAGGCGCAGGTGGAGCCAACGCACGAGGTGCGATTTGCCGGTACCTGACTCCCCGATGATCGGCAGGAAGAGTAGTCCTGGATTCGGTGCCAGGAAGTCCAGGAGGAGTTGCTCCTCGTCAATGAGGGTTCCGCCATGGGTGGCCGAGAAGTCCCGGCGGAGCATCTGGCTTGGGCGGTGGGTGGCGAGGAAGACGGCTGGCGAAGAGTTGACGGCGTCAACAACGACCGTGTCGTTGACGTCGACTGGCGTCCAGCAGGTATAGCCCCTGAATGGATCTGTCACCGTCTTGGCCTCTGTATCGCGCTGGTTGAAGCAAGGGACGCATGTGTGACCGTGCGCTCCGGCCCGAAGTGCTCTGGGAGTCGGACCTTCAGTGAAGCATCGGGCAGGTCCTCAAGAATGATGATCCGCTCGTCGCGCAGCCTGAGCAGGGCATGTGCGAGCGAAGGCGATAGCAGGGCATCCCCGCTCAGGACGGCCTCTGGTTTCATGCGGGCCTCAACGTCGCGCCGGTAGGTGCCGCCGTCGAGGACCGGGATGCGATGAGCGAGTTCCTCGATCACCACGCCAATCTCCAGTCGTTGGGTGGTCAGCACCGAAGGGACCGCGTGCCGGATGACTTCAGTCGGATCAGGAACCAGGACCGTTTTCCCGGCTCGCGGTAGGGAGCGTCCGAAGCCGAGGAACGTCGCCCACCTGTCGAAGGCGCCCCAGCGCGTGTCATTAGAGAAGATGCGTTCACCCGGGGGGAACTGTCTTTCCTGTGCTATGTCTACCCCACCTGGTTCATTCCAGGATGCTGGGGGCTGGAGCGGATCCTGGGCGAGATACCACGCGAGCGCACGCGTAAGATCACGGGCGCCTTCGGTCGAGTCCCACAGGCCGTAGTTCAATACATCCCGCAGGATGAGATCACGGATCAACGGCCGGAGGTGGTGATCGCGCTGCCGCCGGTCACGGGTGTAGCCGGGGAGTTCCGGGTGCAGGCGGATCGTGTCACCGTCACGGTCGAAAAGGCCGATCGTGACACACGCGGCCAAGGTGTCGTCGAAACCCTTCGACCCGTCGCCGGGGGTTGAGTCAGTCCCGCGCGGCAAGGTGGCGGGCGCCACAGACTTGGCCAGTTCCGCCCGCGGCAATCCAAAGCCGTCTGCTGCCTGCAGTGCACGGAAAAGTACACGGGCGACGGCGGGCAGGATTTGGGGTGGGTTGAGGAGAGCCATCAGAGAACCGCCAGGAGCGTCTCGGCGTCAAGGTTAGGGTGACGTGTCTCGGCGACCATGCGGTCTGGGCGCTCCGGATCCCGCGCGTCTGGTGGAATAAGCACGACCCGCAGATAGGGAGTACTGGGCGACCGGAAGTACGACTCCCGCACGACGGGTTGGTCGGGCAACGGGTCATGGACGATAAGCGTGGGAACCTTCGGGGCGAATATGTGAGCGGGATTGTGTTCTAGGAACAGAAATCCGTCCCGGGTTGCGCGATGCGCCGTCGCGACGGCAGTCAGATCGAGGACCGTCGGGGGGGCGCTGAGCAGTCGGACGCCATGACGCACGAGTGCCATGAGCAACTCGGCGAACTCTGGCCAGCGACGACGTCGGCGCATCGGCCGAGGGTCGATCATGACAATCAGAGTTCCTGTTGGGCCGCCGGTGATCTCGCTGAGGATCGGGGTGACCAGCGACTGGGGTTCGGTGACAGGTTCGGGGGTGGCCGCCTGCCCCGCATAGGGACACCGGCCGATTTTCCTGCAGTGAGGGCAGCCTCCGCAACCCCGTTGCGGGGTGGTCTCAGCTAGGGCTCCCAGCGGGGAGCTGGGGCCGATCCGATAGGCCTCTGTAAAAATATCGGCAAGGTCGCGCTCACCACGCAGGGCTTGGAGCATGAGGGAGTGCGCGGATGCAGTAGCACGGATGGTCTGCTGGCGCGCTGGCTCAACCACTTGCTTCCATACCTCCGGATCAAGGTGCCCCGGATTGGTGACCTCTATGAGAGCAGACGTGATGTAGCGGCGGAATGCCTCGCTGGCCTCGTCCTCGGTCGTGTCATCGACGGCAGGGGGGGCCTCGGAGTCGGCGTGAATCAGCCCTGCTCGAATCATCAGCGAGAGCGTGCGCAGGTTCCACGCCTCGTTCTCCCGGCTATTGCGGACGACCGTCCTACGCTGGGTCTCCAGCGAGACTCGGTAACGATTGGCGCCAAGAGACTGCGCGCTGGTCACCATCGCGGCCCATCGCTCGAGGCCAAGTTCCACGCCGATGACGCGCTTGGTGCTGAGGTCTTCAGCTACGTCAAAATCTGATGGGGCGTGAAGCATGACAGCCGCGGATGCCAGCCCGTCGCGGCCTCCGCGGCCCACTTCCTGGTAGTAGCGGTCGATCGATTCCGGGACGCAGGCGTGCAGGACGGAGCGCACGTCGGATTGGTCGACGCCGAGGCCGAAGGCGCTAGTGCCGACGACGATGTCGATGTCACTGACCAGGCCGCTGAGCTCAGGTGCGTAAGATTCTCCACGCCATTGCCCGATAATCCGGCCACGCTGACCCGGGGGGGTGTCACCAGTCACCACCCCGATCCGCATGTTCCCGTCAGCACGCAGGTGGTCTGCCACGAGGCTGGCGTCTTCTCGTCGGCTTACGTAAACGACAGCCGGACGAGGCAAGTGCCTGGCCGCCTCGACCACGAGGGCAAGTCGTTCGCCGACCGATCCGCACGCGTGTACCCAGTACTCGGGCTCGGGGCGCACAAATACCGATGCGACGTATTCAACGGGCCCTGGCTCGCCGAACAGTGCGGCCAGCGTCTCCAGAGCGTCTTCTGTGATTGTGGCCGACATGAGGATTGTTTTGAACCCGGACCGCCTTGCCGCCGTGGCCACCCGCAGCAGGTCGCGCCGGAAACCGCTCAGGGCCTGGAACTCAGGGCGGAACTCGACACCCCAACTGGTCACTATGTGCGCTTCATCAACAACGAAGTACCGCAGATGGCCGGCCGCGGCAGCGGCGTAGAGGCTCGGGGCAAGCGATGTCAGCAGCGACTCTGGCGACACGAAGATGATCCGCTGCGTTCCTTCCCGGATCGCAGCGCGGATCTCAGCTCGCTCGGGATCGGCCTGACCGCCGAAGTAGGCAAACCGTGCCGGATGATCACGGCCTGGTTCACTGCTCGCCAGATGCTCTCTGACAGCCCGTTCCTGATCGAGCGCCAGGCTGGTCGTAGGGACGACGACAACGGAGACTCCCCCGGCGGCCGACTGCAGGAGTGCCGGGGCGATCGCTACCGCGCTTTTCCCGGTGCCGGTGGGGAGATTGACGACAATTGTTGCTGAGTCTTGCGCCGCGAGTACCGTCCGGATTGCCTGGCGTTGGCCAGGCGAGGAATAGCTAGCGAAGGCCGGCCCGAGGACGTCGGCGAGGAAGGGGTCGCCTGGGACCCGCAAGTCTGGCCGCCGGGCGAGTGCCGCCTCAGCAGGAGCGATGGCGGACCGGTCAGGACTCCACCTCGGGATCCAGTCGGACGCGCTCACAATGAGCTTTCCAGCCTCCGCTGGCAGCGCCGAGCAGTCAGCGTCTTGCCAATGCTCGATCGTGGGCCATCCGGCACTGCATGGAACGAGGAGGTGCTGGTCCGCACCCTGAGCCAGCGTCTCATGCCGGAGAACCTGGCGGACCAAGGCGGCAAGATCTCGCTCTCCCACGCTCTCGGGCCTCACCGCGCTGAGGCAGACCGCGTCGAGAAGACGCTGGTATGGCGCAGGCAGAATTCCGCTGAGCGGGGGCAGTTCAGGCCACGCGTCCAGGGCGTCCGCGATTTCAATGAAACTGCTGTCCGTCATATCCGTGGCCTCGCGAAGCCCGGCCCCTCGGGCCTGAGGGGCGACAGCACAATCGTGCCGACTGCGTCGAGGCGGACGTACGGTTCCCGCATCCCGAGAGCCAGTGCGGTGTCGATGTCGATGTCGGCCGCCAATTCGGATTCTTCGGCTGCCCGCTGGCGTGCCGGCAGAAAGGTGAGCCGGACCCGCCGCTGCGTGACTGCCGTCCGAGATGCGGCCTCGAACCGCACCACGGCGTCCTCGCAGGCCGCGGTGAAGGATGGCTGGTGGCGCAGAATTTTCTCCGAGCGAGCCCGCGCATTACGGCAGCGCCACTCCCAGTCAGACTCGCCAATGAGTTCGTCCAGCGCCCAGTGTCTCTCAAGATTGAGGTTGATATCCCCGCGTTTCGGCTCGTACGGCGCCCGAAGGAGGCCGCTGAGTTTACCGTCGCCTACGTCTGTGCCGTCGATCGCGGACCACAATGTCACGATTCGTGGGGGCAGAAACGCGTCGGCGCGGCGCTGGAGTGCCCGACGGTCGAACTTACCGCCCCTGGTTTCCAGGACGCGTTTTGCTGGCTCGGTGTCGGCTTCGACGACGTAGTCGAAGCGGAAGTACACAGATTCGTCAGCTATGTGTTGCGACGTCCGCCAGAAGGCGAAGGTCTGGCCCCGGTCGTCCCATCGAATGTAGTCGGCCAGTGAGTCGATAAGCGGTTCGCCGATCCGGAAGAGTCGTGCGTCTGCGCGCGCGACTGCTGCTGCCCGCTGATATGTTCCTGTCCGCTTCACTACGGGCATGAACCTTGCGCGGAGGACATCCCACGCCACCAGAGGCATCGAGTTGAGGTGGGGTCTCTTGCCTGGTGCCGTCAGCTTGTAGGAGCGGTAGCGGTCATCCCTCTGGTCTGCTGCCAGGTGGAACTGGAGATTCCCCGGCCCGTCGCAGAGCAGGCCTTCGGTGGAATGCTGGATCCGCAACCACCCGTCCTCGACGTCCCTCATGGCGGAAGCGAGTTCCCCCGTCCGGTCCCCCGCTTCGATGGCGTCGAGGGCATCCTGTTCCGCAATGGCCTCGCGTTCTGCGCCGAGTCGCCCGGGCAGGATCTCGGTCATCCGGGTCAGACCGGCCGTACCATCGTCGAGCAGGGCGTCGTAAAGATCGGGTAGCAAAGCGTCGATGGCGAACTGGAGCGATGCGATGGAGGTGTCGAAGACACCGAAGCCTTCGGTGAGGCAGTCCTTCCAGGCGGCTGTGATCATGCCAGGGACGGATTCGACTGCGTAGGTTGGGATGGCGCTCCCGCGACCGTACCTGTCAAGGCGCCCGATACGTTGTTCCAGCCGATTCGGCGCGAATGGCAGGTCGAAGTTAATGGCCTGGTCGGCGAACTGGAAGTTCCGTCCCTCCTCAGCTGAACGGTCACACACCAGGATCCAGCAATTATCTGCAGTGTCGCGGAATCGGTCGACCTCCTCCTCCACTACGGCAGGATCTTCGTCCGCAAGGTGAGCGGCGATCGCGTGCGGCCCGAACTCACTAGCCAGCGTGTCACGGACATGCCGGGCGGTCATCGTGAAGGACGTAAAAACGACGGTCTTCCTGCGTGCATCCTTCAGGAATCTGACGAGAGCCGGGAGGATCTCGGGATCCATTTCGAGGCGGGTTCCCCTTTCGAGGATTTCCTGTTCGATGTCATCGGCAGCCCAGGATGACAGGGCGTCCTGTTCCTCCGTGGTCAGTTCCGCGTGACGAGCGTGGCTGGCGCTCGGTTCCAGTCGGTAGCGGGCGGCGGCAGCCGCGAGGCCTGGATGGGACCCGACGCGCTCCGCCATGGCGATGAAAGCACGGCGCGTTCCAGCGTGGGCAGCCGGAGAGGAGTCGAGTGTCGAGTGGACGTAATCCCTCCAGTCGTCCAGCCATTCCTGGGTCGTTTCATCGGGGTCTGACAGCGGGATGGCGACCGGGCGTTGTCTGCCGCGCACTGGGAAATCGTCCAGGATCGCGTCGTTTCGGCGGGTGCGCAGCAGGCGCCTGTGGACGCGGTATGTCTCCGAAACGTGGATCCGGGCGGCCATTACGGCATCGGACAGCGCTGACGGGTTGCCCAATGCCGCCGATACACGGTCCAGCAAAGCTGCAAGTTGCTCATCTCCTGGGAACATGGCGCGCAGGGCAGACACCTTGTCGCGGAGCAAGAAGCGCGGGATATCCGACCGGAAGGTGAAGAAGGCCGTCCCGAGCGCTTGCCGCTCTCGTATCCGCCGCCGGAAACCGTCAATGTCGCTCAAACGGTAGATGTCCGGGTCGAGCAGGTGCAGCATCGCCAGGAACGTACGTTCGTTGTTCAGCAAAGGTGTCGCCGACAACAACAGCAGCCTCGGGACTCCCGCAGTTAGCCCCGCAAGCACGGAATACCGATTCCCGGCGTCACCACTAGCACCCGCCAAGGCAGCAAGATGATGGGCTTCATCGACCACGACGAGGCCCGCCTTGCTGTGCCAACTGAACCGGCCAAGTCCATCCCTGGCGCCCTCCAGCCACGACTCTGGTTTGTCGTGTGCCAGCACTGACACGACAGCACGATCGAAGTCGTCGATCAGGAATTTCTGACGGAGCTCTGACACCCACTGCCGCCGCAGCAGGGGCGGGGTGATGATGACGACATGACCTTCAGGGTGGTCGAGGAGGTACTGGCGGATGATGATGCCGGCCTCGATGGTCTTGCCCAGCCCGACCTCATCAGCGAGGAGATAGCGCTGCTTCGGGTCCTCGAGCACGCGCCGCGCCACCTCGATCTGGTGGTCATACAGATCGATGACTGAAGAGATGACGCCATGCATCCCGTAGCTGGCAGAGCGTTGTCTGGTGGTCGTCGCCAGAAACGGGTACCGGCGCAGATGGAAGTAGGGTGACTCGTTACCGCGTGCGACAAGCACGTCAGTTGGGTCGTCGATGGGTTTGTCCCATCTGACGTACAGTTCTTCCTCCGGGATCTTGATGTCGAAGTCAGAGTTTGGAGGCCGGACGCCGTACTCGCCGTCGCCCTGCCAGACGACGCGGCCGACACGCCAGCCGGTCTTGTCCTCCCAGTAGCAGCGGCGCTGGGGACTCACCTGAACGGGCTTCACCTGGCTACGGCGGGCAGTGGCCCTGTGGCGCCCGGTCGCGCTGATCGAGTCGAAGTACTCGATCTCGACCTCTCCACCCGATACGCCCAGGCACTTGCCGATGCCGAGTTGCTGCCCGGCAGCCCGTACGAATTGCCCAACCTTTAGCTCGATCACTGCACTTCCTTGTGCCACTGCGACGTTCCGCTTGGCTTGCGGCCAGCGGGAATGCCGATCTTGCTTCCGTGCCTTCTCGACAACAGGACCGCCTTTGTCATAGACGGCTCAGATGACCCACAGGGCGTCGAGCACATCTGGCAATCGCGAGCGAGGTCTTGCCCGCCGACATGTTCTGGTCCCCGTTGCGGCCGAGACGAATGTTCTCGCCAGCAGTTGAAGTGCGTGTGACCAAAGCCCGTGTCCCTCTGCTGACGTCTGGCAGATCAGCCTGACGCCCAGCATGTTTCCCAGCATAGGCATCTGGTAGCGGAGCCACGGATTCTTTGCGTGATAGCACGGCGCAGTCCCGCCTGCGCGGCGTCTCCAGAAGGCGTTATATCCGTAGCACAGATCTGAATACTGCGTGCCGCACAAAAGGCTGCCCAGTCTGCTGAGCACCCAGTTGCCGAGTCGGCGCAACTGCGTGATGTCGCTGCTACCGCCACCTGCGGCGAACCTGATGCCCTTCGCCAAGTCTACGAGGCCCAGGAGTGCCGTGACGAACTGCGGAATCTCCGCCGGATCGGCCGAGCCGTCCGCATCGACCATAACGATGATGTCGCCAGTCGCGGCGGCAAACCCGCAGGCGAGGGCATTGCTCTTACCAGAGCGACTCTGCGTGATGATCCTGACGTCGGGACGCAAGCGACGGGCGACAGCGATAGTGTCGTCTTCCGAATGCCCATTGACAATGATCACTTCATGAAGTGCGGGTGGAAGCAGCGAAAATACATGAGGCAGGTTACGAGCCTCGTTAAGCCCAGGAATGACAACGCTTACTTTCGGCCAGGGTATGGCAGAGGAAGAATTAAGCGGCGTCACCTCCTCTTCAGCGCCCCCAGGATCAAATTCAAAACCCGCAAATCGTGAACTACTTGCTGATGAGGATCGTCCAGGGTTTTGGGTCGCCGCCGCTTCCCCACCAACCATGGTTGCCCCTCCCAAGTGCCCCTGTCGAAGCGAAGAGTTACCTTCCCAAAGGGCGGCTAACGGCAGCAGCGATACGCCTCTCTTGATAGTATCTCTCCTAAGAGGACGTTTGCATACCAAAGTAGGTTTACATGGTAGCGCCGAGCGCAGCGCCAGATCGCTTGAACTTCTCGACCGCCCCGATGGGCACTGGCCATGAGCGCGTCCCTACCAGACGGGCAACTGCCTTGGCAAGCTCGTCAATCCAAGCAGCTAACCAAGATGAACTCGTAGAGATCAGGTCGTAAACGGGAGCTGGCTGGCGGCGCGAGAGTGAGTCACCCCGCCAGGGCAGGGCGTCAGGTGGTGCGGTGGTGGTCGGCGATGACTCCAGCTATCGCACGTTGGCCGATGGCGGCCAGGACCGGGTTGGTGACCCGGTAGAAGTGCACGGCTCCAAGCCCCAGGCCTAGTGCTCCGCTGCACCCGCGCGCCCAGGTGGCATCGTCGGCCTGGGCTTCGGCGCGGAGCAGGTCGCGGCTGTGGGTGGTCAGCCAGGCCAAGGCAGGCAGCATGTCGATAGCCGGTCGCTGACGCCCCAGCCCGCCGAGGTCGATGACCACGGCCAGCCGGCATCTCGTTCAACCTGGCACCGAAGACTTTCCTCCAGCACCGACAGTTCAAGCCCCTCTTGGCCCAGCAGTATCGGGCCGCTGACCGGACCCAGGTCGTGCTGCGGCCAGGGGCTTCTCACCGCCACCGCGCTGAGGAAAAGGTAAGACGCTTCTGGCCAAACTCCAGGTTTGCCGTATCCCGGGATCTACAAGCAAGCCGCCTGACATGGGTGCACGTCGCTCAGTGATTGGTTCTTTACTTACACCACGTGTTAGACTGGTTGCGCACGGCGAAACAGGCCGAACGGCCAGCGCGGCCAGCAGCCCGGCAGCCCGGCAGCCTATAGAGCGTAAGTCCCAAATTGCGGCGAATGCGCGACCGCCTACTCCGTTGTGCACGGACCTCATAGCGGCGCCGCTGTGATCCGGGTCTGCTGGAACAGGCGATCTATCAGATTTGCTCCGCCTGCACACCAGAAGGCCTTAGTTCGCGTCCATTAGATGTAGAAGATGCAGCGGGTATGGCGAAGGTCCCCGCTGCCGCACCCAACCGTGGCTATGTCGCGGGCTCACTCGAACCTGAGTTTGGTCACCTCAGCTCCTTAGCGAGGATCGCGAACAGCTGACCTGGAACGATGTCGGTGCCTGGGGCTGGTTTGAGGCACTAATTGGTGCCCTAGGCTCGGTGCCGTGGCG
>Ga0335074_10001898_pt1 | contig 28343 bp, 24 predicted proteins | sample Lox_Sample_23_FD_206715 | JGI IMG/M metagenome (GOLD analysis project Ga0335074, IMG submission 206715) | Soil microbial communities from Loxahatchee National Wildlife Refuge, Florida, United States - Lox_Sample_2.3 | ecosystem: Environmental > Terrestrial > Soil > Wetlands | place: USA...
CACCACCCCGGCCGGCCGCGGCACCTCGACCATCTTCGCGGCGGGGTCGAACCGGGGCGTGACGTAGTCATGGTTTGCATACGTCTCGACCAGCCCGGTGCTGCACGCGACGTTCTTGATCACCTTGTGCTCGGCCACGCCGAACCCGGTCTCGCGCACCGCCCACTCGGCGTACTCCCGCGCCTTGGCCGCGCCCGCCTGCGCCGCCGCGTGCACGACCCGGTCCACGGCTGCCTTGTCGTAGCGCGCGAACGCCCGCGCCGCCCACTCGGCGCGCTGCAGCATCGCCCGCGCCCTGGGCACGCCCGCGGGGTCGGTGATCAGGTCGATCGTGATCTCGCTCACCGGACGTTCCTGCCCGAGCGGGCGTCGGCCGCGGCCTTGCCGATGGCCACCTCGACACGGTCCAGCAGTTCCTCGGACAGCGACGGCGTCATCAGCACGCCTGGCTTGAACTGAAGGACGCGGGGATCGAGCGTGGAGAAGATCGCCCACACCCCGTTCTCGTACAGCCGTTTCATCACGAACTTGGCGCCCTGCGGGTGGTCGAACTCGAGCCCCATCACGAGGCCGTCCTGGCGGATGCCGGTGAACCAGTCCGGGTAGAGGCCCTGGATCCGGCGCAGCCCCTGCCCGATCAGGTCGGCGATGTAGTGCACCATCGACCTGATCTCCGGACGGCACGTGATCTCCAGCGTCTTGAGCGCGGCCACGCAGCCCAGCTCGGCACCGCCGAAGGTGGACATGTGCCCGAAGCCGTCCTCGGTCAGCCAGCCGGCCGCCCGCTCGCTCACCAGCACGGCGCTGATCGGGTACATCCCCCCGGAGATGCCCTTGCCGGTGACCAGGATGTCCGGCGCGACTCCGTGCTTGGTGATCGCCCACAGCTCCCCGGTCCGCATCAGCCCGGTCTGCACCTCGTCGGCGATGTACAGGGCGCCGTGGCGCTCGCACAGCCGCTTCACCTCGGCCAGGTAGCCGGGAGCCGGGAGCGGGAAGCCGTAGGTCGCGGGGATCGTCTCCATGATCACCGCCGCGGCGTCGTTGCCGCGCAGCGCTTCTTCCATCGCGCCGAGATCATTGAACGGGACGTGCACGAACTCCTCTGGCTGATCCGCGAGGAACAGCGCCGCGAACCGCTCGTCGCCGGTGGCGACGGCCAGGCCGGTATGCCCGTGATAGGCCTTCGCGATGGAGACGATCTTGCGGCGCTTGGTGGTATGCCTGGCGGTCTTCAGCGCGATGTCGATCGCCTCGGCGCCGCCGCTGCCGTAGACCACCTTGGTCAGGCCGGCCGGGGCGGTGGAGACCAGCGCCTCGGCGAGGGCCGTGCGGGCCAGCGACGGGAAGTGGTGGTTGCCGATGTCGAAGTGCTGCATGGCCGCGGTCACGGCGGCCGCCACCTCGGGATTGCGGTGCCCCAGGTTGTACGTGCCACCGTTGAGGTGCACGTCGATGAGCCGCTTGCCCTCGACGTCGTAGATGAAGTAGTCCTCCCGCCGGTCGATGACCAGCGGGACGCCCGATTCGATCCAGAACTGGGTCTTGTCCGGGTTCCAGAACTGCTTGGACTTGGCGAGCATCTCGCCCTTGGACGCGAAGGTGATGAGCTCCTCGGCCACACCCACCTCCTGACGGCCTACTTCAGGTTCAACCAAATAGCATTCTGTCTGAACCGTTTAGTGTCAAGAGGTCACGGATGACCTTCATCAGCTAGACCAGAACCCTTGGTCCTACTCCACGGTTGATAGCGCATGGGAGCCAACAAGCAGCAACGACTGCCGAACGGCCGGGAGAACGAGTGGCTTCCGGCTGGTGGGCATCCGGTCTATCCTCAACTCCGAGCCGGACCTAACGGGCCAACGTAAAGCAGACCATACGTAAGGGAGCTGATCGTGAGCACGCCCGGTATCCCCGCCAGCCGCCACGATTTTGCCCGCTGGTGCGAGGCCGAGGGCATCCATACGGTGGTCGCGGGCGCCGCGGACACGCACGGGATCTGGCGCGGCAAGCGTCTCGGCGTGGCCGACTTCCTGGCCAAGCTCGGCCACGGCATCCCGTTCAGCGACGTGCTGTGGGTACTCACCCACTCCGAGGACACCGACGAGGGCCAGGAACTGGTCGAGCCGCCGGGCGGCGCCGCGTACCCGCTCTACTTCCCCCGCAAGGAACAGGGCTTCCCCGACATCTTCGTGCGGCCGGACCTCGGAGCGGCGCGTCGGCTGCCCTGGCACCCGGGCACGGTCGGCGTGCTCGGCGACTTTCATCTTCCCGACGGGGAGCCGGTGCCGCTTGACCCGCGGATCCTGCTCAAGCGCCTCATCGAGCGCGCCCGCTCGCACGGTTTCGAGCCGAAGATCGGGATCGAGTACGAGTTCTACATCTTCCGCGGCGACCTCGAAGCACTGAGGGACTCCGGCTGGCGGCTGGAGCCGATCCGGACCAGGCCGTACACCTACGGGGTCTACGGCGGCAGCCTGGACGAGGAACTGATCGCCGCCATCCGCCACCAGCTCGCCAAGGCCGGTGTGCGCATCGAGGCCTGCAACCCAGAGACCGGGCCCGGGCAGTTCGAGCTCAACATCCGCTACGACGACGCCCTCAAGGCAGCGGACGACGGCTTCGTGTACAAGAACGGGATCAAGGAAATCGTGGCCGCGCGCGGGCTGATGGCCTCGTTCATGGCCAAGCCCCGCCGTGACTGGGCCGGGTCGTCCTGCCACATCCATCAGTCGCTCTGGGAAGCGGGCAGCGGCGCCAACGCGTTCTTCGCCCGCGACGGCGGCCACGGGCTGTCCGAGATGGGGCGGCACTACGCGGGCGGGCTGCTGTCCACGATGCGGGAGCTCACCGCGCTGTTCGCGCCGACCCCGAACTCGTACAAGCGATTCGCCCCGTATTCCTGGGCGGGGACCAGCGTCAGCTGGAGCTACGAAAACCGCTCCACCGGGATCCGCGCGATCGCGGACCACCCGGACGACGCCCGGCTCGAGCACCGGCTGCCCGGCGCGGACACCAACCCGTACATCGCGATCGCCACCTGCCTGGCCGCGGGACTGCACGGGATTGAGCAGAAGGTCCAGCCACCGCCGGCCTACGAGGGCGACGCCTACGCCACCGACCAGTTCGAGACCGTTCCGCAGTCGCTGGCCGACGCGCTTGACCTGCTGGAACGCAGCGAGGTGGCGCGCGAGATGCTCGGCGAGGACTTCGTCGGGCACTACGTGGCGATGAAGCGCTTCGAGGCGGACAAATACCGGCAGCAGGTGTCGGAATGGGAGGTCCGCCGCTACGCCGAGATGGCCTGACCGCGCCAGGTCTGTCCCGTTGGCGGTGTCCCGGTGGGCGGTGTCCCGGTGGGCGGTGTCCCGGTGGGCGGTGTCCCGGTGGGCGGTGTCCCGTTAGCGGTGTCCCGTTGGGCGGTGTCCCGGTGGGCGGTGTCCCGATCGGACGGGTCTGGTTGCTGACCGGGCACGGCTACCCGCCGGGATAAAGCGGCGCGCCGAAATTCGGTATGCCTCAAGCCGAAACCCGCCGCTTCAGCCGAAACCCAGCACGCTAATTGGTCAAAAAGGGTGAATCGGGCATTCCGGTTGCTCTGAGGAGGGCGGCCCGCTAGGTCGGCTAGTGTCGTCGGCCCGCCGCTGTCGTTCTAGAAGCAGCGCCGGCCCGTTGCTGTCGTTCTACAGCGCCCCCGGAGGGCACCGGCCCCGTTGCTGTCGTTCTACGGGGGAGCACCGGCCCGTTGCTGTCGTTCCAGGGAGAGCCCGGCTTGCCGTGAGGCTGGCCGACCGAACGACAGCCTTACCGGGCAGCCTTGACCCCGGCGGACAAAGGTATGATACTTAGACCAAAGGTCTGTTACGGGGCGGGTTAACGAGTGGCAGGCCTGCTGGAGGATGGGCCCGTTGGGAGGCGGCATGGCTGCAGCCGGGGGGTCGAGTTCGGTTGCATGGTCGCCGCAGCCGGCGCCCGGCACAGGTGGGCCACCCGCTTTGCTCACGAGGTGGCGCCCCACATCAGCACGCGGCAGAAAGCCCTGACCCGAGAGGGATAGCCCATGACTCAGCAGGTGCGCGTCAACGACGTCACGTTCTCGGTGGAAACAGCGGGGGGCGGGCGGCCCATCGTCCTCATCCACGGCTGGACGATGAGCGGCCGGTTCTTCCAGCGCCAGGTGCCCGAGCTGTCCGAGAGCTTTCAGGTGATCGTCCCGGACCTGCGCGGGCACGGCGCCTCCGAGAAGGTGCTGCACGGCCACACCGTGCCGCAGTACGCGGCCGACCTGCACGCGATCCTGGCCGAGCTGTCGGTCGAGCGGCCGGTGCTGGTCGGCTGGTCGATGGGCGCGATGGTCGGCTACGAGTACCTCAGCGCCTACGGCAAGGACGCCGTCGCCGGGCTGGTCATCGTCGACCAGCCGCCGTCGGACTTCGCCTGGGATGGCTACGAGTTCGGCGTGTTCACGATGAACGATCTGCGCGACACGAATGTGCAGCTGCAGACGGACCAGGCCGAGGTCGTGGGTGAGTTCAGCCAGCTCATGCTCCATGAGCCAGATGCCGAGACGCTGAAGTGGATGACCGCCGAGATCCTGCAGGTCCCGCCCGTGATCGGCAGCACGATCCTGCTCGACCAGACGCTGCGCGACTACCGCGACTTCCTGCCGCGGATCGACGTGCCCACGCTGGTCCTGTTCGGCGAGGACGACAAGCTCACCAGCCCGCGAGCCGGTGCGTACATCGCCGAGCGCGTCCCCGGCGCCAGGCTGCAGACCTTCCCGGCGTCCAGCCACTGCCCGTTCTGGGAGGAAAGCGAGGCCTTCAACGCGGCGGTCGCGGCGTTCGCGGCGGACCTGCCCTGACTTCGACCCGCTGCCCGGCGGGGCCGGCACTCCAAGGAACGGAGCAGGCATGCAGGGTCTGGACGGCCAGGTGGCCATCGTCACCGGGGCCGCGCAGGGAATCGGGTTCGGCATCGCAACCGTCCTGCGCGCCGAAGGTGCGAACGTCGTCGTCGCCGACGTGGACGACGCAGCCGCGAAGGCCGCGGCGTCGGTCCTGAGCAGAGACGGCGATCACGCGTTTGCTGTCCAGACCGACGTGACCGACCGGGATTCGGTCGCGCGCATGGCCGCCGCGGCGGAGCAGCGGTGGGGGCGGATCGACATCCTCGCGGCGAACGCCGGGATTTACCCGGCGGTCCCGCTGCGGGATCTCGAACCTGACGTGTGGGATCAGGTCATGGCCGTCAATGCCAGGGGGGCGCTGTTCGCAATCCAGGCCTGCCTGCCGCGGATGGCCGAGCAGGGCTACGGCCGCATCGTCCTGACATCGTCGATCACCGGACCGCTGGTCGCCGCGCCGGAATTCGGCCACTACGCGGCGTCCAAGGCCGCCATGCTCGGCCTGATGCGATCTGCCGCGCTCGAGGTCATCCACGACGGCATCACGATCAACGCGGTCATGCCCGGCAACATCCGGACCGAGGGCTTCACCGAGAAGACGACCGCCGAACACCAGACGCGCATGCTGGAGCACGTCCCGCTCGGCGTGCTCGGCGAGCCAGAGGACGTCGGCTGGGCGGTCCGATACCTTGCGTCTTCCGAGGCCCGCTATGTTACGGGTCAGACGCTGGTCATCGATGGCGGTCAGGTCCTGCCCGAATGAGCGGGACCTATGGGTCCCCGCCGGGGCCCGCGGCGCGGTGAAAGGAGCGAGCGCAGGTGGATCTACGGGCGTTCACGGAGCCACAGCAGGGCGCCACCTTCGCCCAGCTGCTGGCCGTCGCGCAGCGGGCCGAGCAGCTCGGGTACAGCGGCTTCTTCCGGTCCGACCATTACCTGCACATCGGGGGCGAGCCGCGGCCCGCCGTGACCGACGCGTGGGTCACGCTTGGTGCGCTGGCCGCGCAGACCAGCACGATTCGCCTCGGCACCCTGATGAGCTCGGCGACGTTCCGGCTCCCCGGGCCGCTCGCGGTGGCGGCCGCGCAGGTCGACGTCATGAGCGGCGGGCGGCTGGAGATCGGGCTCGGCAGCGGCTGGTATGAGCAGGAGCACCGGGCCCTCGGCATCCCGTTCCCCGACGTGAAGGAGCGGTTCGAGCGGTTCACCGAGCAACTCGAGATCCTGCACGGCCTGTGGACCACGCCGGAGGGCAGCAACTTCGACTACGACGGCCGCCACTACAAGCTCGAGCAGTGCCCGGTGATGTTCCGGCCGGCCCAGGAGCCACATCCTCCGATCCTCATCGGCGGCTACGGCAAGCGGCGCACCCCAGAGCTGGCCGCCAGGTTCGCGGCCGAGTTCAACGTGCCGGCCGCCACGCTGGAACCGACGGCCCACCAGTACGCCCGGGTCGACGCGGCGTGCGAGGCGATCGGCAGGGACCCCGCCTCGGTGATCCGGTCGGTGTGGGTGACGGTGTGCATCGGCCGCGACGAGACAGAGTTCAGCTTGCGGGCCGCCAGGATTGGCCGCGATCCCGCGGAAATCCGGGAGCACGGCCTGGCCGGGGTTCCCGCGGAGGCCCGGGCGACCCTCGGCCGGTTCAAGGAGATCGGCGTCAGCCGTGTCTACCTGCAGTTCCTCGACGTGGACGACCTGGACCACCTCGACCTCGCGATCGAGGTACTCGGCGACGCCTAACTGCCCGCGCCGGCCGCTATGACAAAGTGTCCCCGGTCGGTGCCAGATAGCGGTCCACCAGGGCGTCGGTGAACTCGGGCGGGGCGCCCTGCCCGGTGATCAGCACCCGGTAGTAAATGGGCCCGACGAGCTGGTCGACGGCGAGGTCTATGTCCTCGGCCTGGCTCAGCTGGCCGCGGCCGCGCGCGCGCACGAACGGCTGGCGGTCGCGCTCACGCTGCGGCGCGACGAACTCGGACTGGAACTGCGCCGCGACCGCCGGGTCGTGCTGCGCCTGGCCGGCGAGGGCGCGGCAGACGGCACCGGCGTCGGTGGCGGTCAGGAACGCGGCGACCTGGCGGAGATGGTCGCGCAGGTCGCCGCCGAGGTCTCCGTGGTCCGGCGGGGAGAAGTGCTCGGCCGCGTCGGCGAGCATCGCGTCGAACAGGATGGCGGTCTTCGAGGTCCACCAGCGGTAGATGGTCTGCTTGGCGACCCCGGCCCTGGCCGCGATGCCCTCGACCGTCACGCCCGCGAAGCCGAGCTCGACCAGCAGGTCGTCGGCCGCTTCGAGCACGGCAACCCGGGCGGCCTCGCTCCGGCCGTGCCTGTTGCCGTGGTGGCGCGTCGCGGTGTCCATGCCGGCAGAATACTGACAGATCTTGTCTAGACGCAACGTTGCGTCTAATGTGGACCGCATGACGAACACCCTTGCTTCCGCACCGCTCCAGGTCGTGCTTGACCGGCTGTTCGCAGCGACCGCCGCCCAGGAGGATGACCAGATGCCCGCGCCACCCGCCGGGCTGGCGTCGTGGGCGGAGGCGTCGGCCGCCGAGCGGGCCGACGCGCTCCAGGACGCCTACATCCCGATTTCCGCGGACGCGGGCAACCTGCTCTATGCGCTCATCCGGGCCAGCCGCCCCGAAACCGTGGTGGAGTTCGGCACGTCGTTCGGCATCTCCACGATCTACCTCGCCGCCGCGGTCACCGACAACGGCAGCGGTCACGTCGTGACGACGGAACTAAGCAGCAAGAAGGTGGCAGCCGCCGCGGCGAACCTGCGGGAGGCGGGCGTCGAGGCGGCGGTGACGATCCTGGAGGGCGACGCGCTGGAGACGCTCGCGGGCGTGCCCGGCCCGGTCGGGCTGGTGCTGCTCGACGGTTGGAAAGACCTGTGCCTGCCGGTTCTCCGTCTCCTGGAACCGAAGCTCGCGCCCGGCGCGCTGGTCGCCGGCGACGACACCAACGGCCCGGCCATGGCCGACTACCTGGCCTACATCCGCGACCCGGCCAACGGGTACGTCACCGTCGCGTTCCCGGTGGAGGACGGCATGGAGATCAGCTGCTGGACCGGGCGCTAGCCAGCGGCGAGCTTGTCCAGCGCGGCGAGGATCCGCTTCTCCGACACCGGGCCGGATGTGCCGAGCACCTGGGCAAAGAGGCTGACCCGGAATTCCTCGATCATCTGTCTCAACGCCAGGACGTCGGCGCCCGACCGCCGCCAGGCCGGGAGCTCGCTGACGGTTTGCCGGAACGCGTCGGTGACCCGCTGGACGGCCGCCATCCGGCTGGCGTCGCGGGCGGGATCCTCGGCCACCGTGTCCAGCCTGCGGCTTATCGCGCGCAGGTAACGGACCAGATCGGGCAGCCTGCGCAGCCCGGTCTCGCTGACAAACCCGGGGTAGATCAGCCCGGCGAACTGGGCGCGGGCATCGTCGAACGCCGCGGCCAGCTGCGGGCTGGCGGTGGCCCGCAGCCGCCGCTCGGCGTCGTGCGCTGCCTCGAGCACCTGCCCGGTGACGTCGACGCAGCGCGCCGTCGCCAGCGGCAGCGCGGACCGGGCCCCGGCGACCAGGCGCGCGAACCCGCCGGAGTCCCAGGGCGGCCCGCCCGCGTCCGCGATCACCTGGTCCGCGGCGGCGGCGACGCAGTCGTCGAGCAGCGCGCCGATGCTCGGGTACGGGCTGACGCTCATGGCGAGCTTGCGCTGGGTCGGCAGCCGGTCGGCGATGGACCGCACACCGGACGGCACCTGCAGCAGGAGCAGCCGGCGGGTGCCGGCCGCCATCACCGCGGCCGCCTCGGCCTCGGTCGGGAACAGGCGCACATCGACCGCGTCGCCCGTGTCCACGAGCGCCGGGTAGGCGGTGACCCTTTCCCGGGTGAATACTCGTGGCAGCGTGCCGATCGTCCAGTCCTTCAGGCCCGTCCGGGTGAGGTCGCCCGCGGCCGCGGTCAGCTTCGCCTGCAGCCGGGGCCGCAGCTGCTCGCGCAGCGCGCCGAGGTCCTTGCCCCTGGCCAGCTCCTGGTTCCCGTCCATGACCCGGAACGTCATCCTCAGGTGAGGCGGCAGTCGCGACTCGTCGAACGCGGCCCGGGTCACCGGGACGCCGCCGAAGCGGGTGAGCTCCCGGGCCAGCGCGTCCAGCAGGTCGCCGTGCGGCTCGCCGAGCCGCGCGGTCACCGCCCGCGCCGTGTCCGGCGCGGGCACGAACAGCCGCCGCAGGTCCTTCGGCATCGACCGGATCAGCTCGGTCACCAGTTCCTCGCGCCGGCCCGGAACCTGCCACCCCAGCTCGTCGCCGTCCACGCGGCCGAGCTGGGACAGCGGGACGTCCGCGGTCACGCCGTCATCCGGCGCGCCGGGCTCGAACGCGTACGACAGCGGGAGCTCGCCCCACCGGGCCGGGTAGTCGGCGGGCGTGACCTCGTCGGCGGCAGGGCCCGTCAGGTCGGCGGGGGTGAGCGTGAGCAGGTCCGGGGTCTGCGCGCGTTCTGTCTTCCACCAGGCGTCGAAGTGCCGGGCGGACGTCACGTCCTTGGGTATGCGCCGGTCGTAGAAGTCGAACAGGGCCGCGTCGTCGGCGACGATGCCGCGCCGCCTGGCCCGGTCCTCCAGGCCGGCCGCCTCGTCCAGCAGCCGCTGGTTGCGCTCGAAGAACTTGTGGTGGGTTCGCCAGTCGCCCTCGACCAGGGCGCCGCGGATGAACATCTCCCGCGCGGCCGCCGGGTCCACCTTCGCGTAGTTCACCTGACGGTCCGCGACGATCGGCAGACCGTACAGGGTGACCTTCTCCAGCGCCATCGCGGCGCCCCGCTTCGGGTCCCAGTGCGGCTCGCTGTAGGTGCGCCTGACCAGGTGCGCGGCGAGCGGCTCGGCCCATCCGGGCTCGATGCGCGCCGCCATCCGCGCCCACAGCCGGGACGTCTCGACCAGTTCGGCCGCGACCACCCACTGCGGCGGCTTCCTGGCCAGTACGGAGTCGGGGAAGATCGCGAACCTGGCGCCTCGCGCCCCGGCGAACTCGGCGGGGCCGCGCCGTTTCTCCCCGGCGGCGCGTTCATCCTTCATCCCGATGTGCGACAGCAGCCCGGCCAGCAGCGACATGTGCACGCGGCCGGAAAGGTCCTGGGCGATCGCACCGTCGGTGTCACGGTCGGGGCCGGCGGTGATGCCCACCTCCTTGGCCGCCTGGCGCAGCTGCCCCTGCACGTCCTGCCATTCACGGATCCGCAGGTAGTGCACGTACTCACGGCGGCACATGCGGCGGAACGCCGAGGCCGAAAGCTCGCGCTGCTGGTCGCTGATGTAGCGCCACAGATTGAGCAGGGCGAGGAAATCGGAGCCGGGCTCGGCGAAGCGTTTGTGCATGGCGTCGGCGGCCTCGCGGGCGTCGGCCGGCCGTTCCCGCGGGTCCTGGATGGACAGCGCGGCCGTGATGATCAGCACCTCGCGGACGCACCCGTTGTGCTTGGCTTCCAGGATCATCCGGCCGAGCCGCGGGTCGGCCGGCAGCCGCGCCAGCTTGCGTCCCACGCCCGTGAGCTGGGTCTCGTGGCGGCCGCCGCGGCCCGGCGCCACCGCGCCCAGCTCTTCCAGCAGGCGGACGCCGTCGGCGATGTTGCGGGAATCCGGCGGGTCGACGAACGGGAAGTCGGCGATGTCGCCGAGGTTCAGCGCCGCCGCTTGCAGTATCACCGAGGCCAGGTTGGTGCGCAGGATCTCCGGCTCGGTGAACTCCGGCCGTGACTCGAAGTCCTCCTCGCTGTACAGCCGGATGCAGATGCCGTCGGACGTCCGCCCGCACCGGCCCTTGCGCTGGTCCGCCGACGCCCGGGAGACCCGCTCGATCGGCAGCCGCTGGACCTTGGTCCGCTGGCTGTAACGGGAGATCCGCGCGGTGCCCGGGTCGACGACGTACCGGATGCCGGGCACGGTGAGCGAGGTCTCGGCGACGTTGGTGGCGAGCACCACGCGCGACCGCCGATGCGGCTGGAACACCCGGTGCTGCTCGGCCGCTGACAGCCGCGCGTACAGCGGTAGCACTTCGAGGTCTGTCAGGCCGGGCTGATCGGTCAGCGCGTCGGCGGCGTCCCTGATCTCCCGCTCGCCGCTGAGGAACACCAGGACGTCGCCCGGGCCCTCGGCACGGAGCTCGCGGATCGCGTCGACGATGCCCTGAGACTGGTCTTTCGTCTCGTCCCGGGGCCGGTCGGGGTCGGCTAGCGGCCGGTACCGCACCTCGACCGGGTACGTGCGCCCCGACACCTCGATCACCGGTGCATCCCAGAAGTGTTTAGAAAACCGTTCCGGATCGATCGTGGCCGAGGTGATGATCACCTTGAGGTCGGGCCGGGTGGGCAGCAGCCGCTTCAGGTAGCCGAGGATGAAGTCGATGTTCAGGCTGCGCTCGTGCGCCTCGTCGATGATCAGCGTGTCGTAGCGCTGCAGCCGCCGGTCCCGCTGCATCTCGGCCAGCAGGATCCCGTCGGTCATCACCTTGACGAGGGTGCCGTCGCTGGACTTGTCGGTGAACCGCACCTTGTACCCGACGGCCGTACCGAGCTCGGCGCCGAGCTCGTCGGCGATCCGCTCGGCCACCGTGCGGGCCGCGATCCGGCGGGGCTGGGTGTGGCCGATCTGGCCGGCCACGCCGCGGCCGATCTCGAGACAGATCTTCGGGAGCTGCGTGGTCTTCCCGGACCCGGTCTCGCCGGCCACGATGACCACCTGGTTGTCCCGGATCGCCGCGGCGATCTCGTCCTTCCGCTGGCTGATCGGCAGGGCGGCCGGATAGGAGATCTTGAGCCCGGGCAGGCGTGATTGCAGCTCGGCAAGCGAGGGTGTCAAAACAGAAATCTCCATGGCAGCACACGGGACACGCGCATAAGGATGACGGCACGCTCCCCGAGGTACCTAACGCTTTTCGGGCTCCCCGCCTTCCGCCGGCGGGCCAGTCGCGCGTTACTTTTTGCGCTGTTTGGGGATTTTTGGCGGCAGTGCCCCGACGTAGCACAGCGACTCGGTGATCAGGGACGTGGCTTCGGGATCCGTGATCGCCGCCGGGAGGCTGACGTAGCCGGCCATCGGCCGCTCGGCCGGGCCGAACGGGCCGCCGCCGGATTCCGCGACGTGCTCGGCCTGCTCGGCGGGCAGCTTGAGGCCGATGTCGGACCCGAACAGCCCCATGAACATGTTGCCGTTCACGAACGCGCCGAGATTCCCGAACATCGGCTTGACCTCCACCCGCGGGTCGTCGGGAACCAGCGACCGGAACCGGGCCTTGTCCTCCTCGCTGGGCTTCGGGATCTCCATCTAGTCACGTGCCCGGAGGGTCGTGACGCCGTCGCCGGTGAGGTCGTCGATCGCAGCCTTCCGGCCGGTCATGGCCATGACGAGCGACAACAGGGGGCCAGAGACTTCCGGCCCGCCGCCATGTGACCAGTCAGCGTCGGTGGCGCGCAGCGTGAGCCCGTCGATACGCTTCTTGGATCCGATCAGGAGATTGGAGCCCTTGAAGAAGTCCGCGACCCGGACCACGGCCTCCGTCGGGTATTTGTGCTGAAGCCCGAGCGGGCGTCGGATGTCCTCGGCGTGGATGATCGTCTCGCCCAGCATCGTGTCGGCGGGCCCCGGCGGGTGCTTCGTCGAGTTCTCGACGGCTTCGAACCGGGCAAGGGTGTCGGCCGGGGAAGCACCCTTCTCCGTCGCGATGTCCTTGTCCTGCAGCCGCCCGAAGCTGAAGCCCGACATCGCCAGTTTGGTGAAGAACGCCGGAGGCGTGATCTTGGCCGTCGCAGTCATATGCGCGGCCACGTCGCGGACCGTCCACTGGCCGCACAGCGACGCGGCCTGCCACTGGCCGGCGTCGAGCGCCTGAAGGTCTGTGGCCAGCGCCTTGCGCTCCGCGTGGATCACCGGCCAGATGTCGTTCTTGTCCATGATTCCTCCCCTGTAGGGGCCGTCCAGCGGCCCCGGGCGCCCGGGAGACCCGGACCCGCCGGACGCGATCGTCCGGCCGTCTTGCCCTTTATTCGATCATGGCTAAATTAGTCATGTGCCGAATAAGCTACAACCTGCCGGTGCGGCAAAGTAGAACCGATGCCCGACATCCAGAAAGTCATAGCTGCGCTCGGCTCGCCCATCCGGCGGGAGATCCTCGGCCTGATCTGGGATCGCGAGCTGCCCGCCGGGGAGATCGCCGCGGCCTTCGCGGTGACCAAGCCGACGATCTCCCAGCACCTGGCGGTGCTGCGTGAGGCCGGCCTGGTCACGATCAGGTCCGTCGGCACCTCGCGCAACTACCGGGCCCGTCAGGAAGCGCTCAGCGGCCTTCGCGCCGCGCTGAGCAGCCCGGGCAAGTGGAGCAACGCCGACGACGTGCCGGAGCGGGCGCTGTCCGGCGCGCACACCAAGCTCGTGGTGGTGGCCAGCGCCGACGTCGGCATCGGCCAGGCATCGGCGTTCGCTGCGTTCACCGACCCCGCGACCTACTCCCGGTGGCTCGGCGTGCCGGTCACGATCGAGGACGGGAACTTTGCCTGCACGCTGGAGTGGGGCACTCGCGTGCGCGGCCGGTACGAGCTCGTCTGCCCGCCCGAGCTGATCCTGATGCGGTGGGACTTCGAGGACGACAACGTCCCGATCCCCGGTGGCGAGATGACCGGCTACCTCAGGGTCACCCCCCAGGGCAGCGGAACTCACGTCGAAGTTCACCAGATCGTGGACACACCCGCCCAGGCGGAGTTCATGGAACAGGCCTGGACCACGGTGCTGGGCCGCTTCAGGGCCGGAGTAGCGAGTGCGGTCAGCGCCGGCCACGAGCTGACGCCCAGGGCCCCGCGTCCCAAGCGGCGCTCCTAGGCTTCCGGGCGTCTCGGCTCGGGTACGCCGCAAGGCATGGCAGATGGGGGCGCCGCGGGACCGCCGGTGCTGGCTCCGGCGCCGCCGGCGCCGCCGACCGGGCCGGAGGGCCTCACCAGCGCCGAGGTTGCCGAGCGGCGCTCGCGCGGGCTCGGCGGCGCGGGCCCGGACCGTACCAGCCGCTCGGTCGCCGAGATCCTGCGGGCGAACATCCTCACCAGGTTCAACCTGATCCTGGGCGTCCTGCTCGCCGTGATCCTCGCCGTGGGTCAGCCGCAGGACGCCCTGTTCGGCATCGTGCTGGTCAGCAACGCGGTCATCGGCATCGCCCAGGAACTGCGCGCAAAGCGGACGCTGGACCGGCTCGCCGTGCTCAGTGCGCCGCGGGTCCGCGTGATCAGGGACGGCACGACGCAGGGCATCGACATCGCCGGCCTCGTGGTCGGCGACCTCATCGATCTTCGGGCCGGTGACCAGCTCGTGGCCGACGGCACGGTGCGCGACAGCGAGAGCCTGCAGGCCGACGAGTCGCTGCTGACCGGCGAGCAGGATCCGGTGGCCAAGCGGGCCGGCGACCGCCTGCTGTCCGGCAGCTTTGTGGCGGCCGGGTCCGGCGGCTACCAGGCCACGGCGGTGGGCACCGACGCGTACGCGCGCAAACTCGCCGAACAGGCGCGGCGTTTTACGGTGGTGCGCTCGGAGCTCATCGACGGCATCAACCGCATCCTGCGGTACGTCACCTGGGCGATCGTTCCGGTGGCGGTGCTGATGATGATCAGCCAACTGCACGCCAGGCAGACGACGCGGCAGGCGGTCACCGGCACGGTCGCCGCGCTGGTCGGCATGGTTCCGCAGGGCCTGGTGCTGCTGACCAGCGTCGCGTTCGGCGTAGCCGCGGTCAGCCTCGCCCGGCGCCGGGTCCTGGTGCAGCAACTCCCCGCGGTCGAGGGCCTCGCCCGGGTCGACGTGGTCTGCCTGGACAAGACCGGCACGCTCACCGACGGCACGATCGCGTTCGACAGCTTGATCTCCCTCGACGACCAGGCACCGGCCGACGAGGCGCTCGGGGCGCTGGCCAACAACGAGAACCGGAACGCGACGCTGGCGGCGATCGGGCAGGCATTCCCGCCCCCGGATGGGTGGGCGCGCCGGGACGCCGTGCCGTTCTCGGCGGCGCGCAAGTGGAGCGCCGCGAGCTTCACCGGCCACGGCGCGTGGGTGCTCGGCGCCCCGGAGATGGTGCTGCCCGGCAGCGAACGGGAGCTGCTGTCCCAGGCGGCGGACCTGGCGGCGAGGGGCCGGCGCGTGCTCGTGCTCGCCCGCACCACCCGGCCGCTCGAGGGCGAGTCCCTGCCGGCGGAACTCCGGCCGGTGGCGTTCATCCTGCTGGCCGAGCGGCTGCGGCCGGACGCCAGCGACGCGATCGAATTCTTCGCCGCGCAGGGCGTGGCGATGAAGGTGATCTCCGGGGACAGCCCGCTCACGGTCGGCGTGGTCGCGAAGGCGGCCGGCCTGCCCGCCGCCGGGGACCCGGTCGACGCCCGGCATCTGCCGGACGACCCTGGTGAGCTCGGCCGGCTGCTCGAGGAGCACTCGGTCTTCGGCCGGGTCACCCCGCACCAGAAGCAGGCGATGGTCACGGCGCTGCAGGCGCGCGGGCACACGGTCGCGATGACCGGCGACGGCGTCAACGACGTGCTCGCACTCAAGCTGGCCGATCTCGGCATCGCGATGGGCAGCGGCGCGCCGGCGACCAAGGCGGTCGCCGAACTGGTGCTGCTCGACGGCAGGTTCGCCGCGCTCCCCGGTGTCGTCGCCGAAGGCAGGCGGGTAACCGCCAACATCGAGCGGGTGGCCAACCTGTTCGTGACCAAGACCGTGTGGGCCACCCTGCTCGCGGTCGCCGTCGGCGTCGCGCTGCTGCCGTACCCGTTCCTGCCCCGGCACCTCACGATCGTCGACAGCCTGGCGATCGGGATCCCGTCGTTCTTCCTGGCGCTCGCGCCGAACCGCCGGCGCTACCTGCCCGGGTTCGTCGGCCGGGTGCTGCGCTTCGCCATACCGGCCGGCTTCCTGGTCGCGGCGGCGGCGTTCGCGGCGTACGTCCTTGCCCGGTCGGCCGACCTGCCGCTGGTGCAGCAGCGCACGGCGGCGACCCTGGTCACGCTCATGCTCAGCCTCGGCGTGCTGGTGCTGCTGGCGATGCCGCTGACCTGGCGCAGGCTCCTGCTGGTCGGCGCCATGGTGGCCGAGTTCATCGCGCTGTTCCCCATCCCGGCGGTGCGCCGTTTCTACGCGCTTGCGCTGCCGAGCAGCCACCTATGGCAGACGCTGCTCATCGGTGCGGCGGGCATCGCCAGCCTCGCCGTCTTCTGGGCACTCTCCCGCCGCCTCCGGCCCGCCGCGTAGCGGACCTCCGCGCGCCGCAAGGCCAGTGCCACGCGGCCGATCAGCCGGGAAGGCGCCGCAGGATCTCCTGCAGCATCTCGCCGTGCGCGTCAAGGCGCCCGTCCATGCTGTCGAAACGCCTGTCCATGGCGCCGAAACGCCTGTCCACGGCGTCGAGGCGGCCGTCCACGCTGCCGAGGCGCCCGTCCATGGCCTCAAGGTGCGTCTCCACGCGCTCCAGCCGGTGATCGGTCTCCTCGCGGAGGGCCCGAACGTCTTCGTGCAGGACGCTGATCCCGAAGTTCATGGCATCGATCTTGGCGGGCAGGATGTGCCGCATCTGCTGCTCGAGCTCCGCGACGCGGGCTTCAAGGGCGGCATAGTCGGCGGCCATGGGCACAGCCTAGCTTTCCGGTCCGTCAGTCTTTGGCCCCAATCAGGTTCTGCGTGCCTGGCCGGCGGCGAGGTCGCTGGGGTCGGCGGCGGGCACCTGCTCGAGCGGCAGCCAGATCCGGAACTTGCTGCCGCGCCCCTCTTCGCTGTCGACGGTGATCGCGCCGTGGTGTGCGGCCGTGATGTTCTTGGCGATGGTCAGGCCGAGGCCGGTGCCGGGAATCACCTGCTGGGTCGCGATCGCCGACCGGAAGAACCTGTCGAAGATCCGGTCCCGGTCAGCGGCGGGGATGCCGACGCCGGTGTCGGAGACCTCGAGGACGGCCTTGCCTGGCTCGGTACCGACCTTGACCTCGACCCTCCCGCCGTCCGGGGTGAACTTCACGGCATTGGAGATCAGGTTGCCCAGCAACTGCGCGATGCGCGTCGCGTCGACGGGCAGGCGGGGTGCGCACGCGGGCGAGAAGGCCAGGGCGATGTGCTTGCGATCGGCCTCCGGGCGCATCTCCTCGACCGCGCCCTGCGCGATCTCGGCGAGGTCGGCATCGCGCAGGTCGACGTGCATCGTTCCCGAATGCGTCTGGGACAGGAACAGCAGGTCCTCGACCAGGCGCAGCAGGCGCTGCGAGTTCCGCTGAATGACCTCGGCGTACTGGTCGGCGCTGGCCTCGCTCGTGCGGTCGTCCCTGAGCAGCTTCACGTACCCGATGATCGATGTCAGCGGCGTCCGGAGCTCGTGCGAGACCAGGCCGATGAATTCGTCCTTCATCCCGTCGAGCTCCCGCAGCCGCTCGTTCTGCACGCTCAGCTGCTGGGCCTGCTCGAGCAGGGCCCGCTCGGCCCGGATCTGCGCGGTGACGTCGCGCGAGATCCCGAACGTCCCGATGATCTCGCCGGAGTCGTCACGAAGTGCCATCTTTGTCGACGAAACCCACGCGTCCGGGCTGTGGCTGTAGGTCTCCAGTTCCACTTTGCCGACCAGCGGCTCGCCGGTGCGGATGATCTGCTGCTCGTCCTCAAATGCGGCGGACGCGTGCTGCTCGCTGAAAACGTCGAAGTCGGTCTTCCCGACCAATTCAGCTGCGGTGCGTCCCGGGGCGTACGCGGCGATCCAGCCCTCGCTGACCAGCAGGAACCGGCTGAGCCGGTCCTTGAAGTACACGCGTTCCTGGCTTGTGGACAGCAGGTTGCTCATGCACGTGAGCTGGAGACTGTGCTGCGGGTTGCCGTCCCGCCATTCCTCCGGTTGCGGCCTGGCCGTGACCATTCGCAACCCCCCTGAAAGACTCGGCACGCCGCGGCGACCACGGGCGGCAATGGCGGTACCGCAATCCGCATTATTTTAAGACGTTTCATGCCTCAAGGGATCCGGAAGCATCCCATAATCTTCACGATATCTCCGCTGGCCATGCCCGCTAAACCAGCTTCAAATCAGGGCAAGACGTCCTGAGGATTTGCCCGGAACAAGGAAGATGCCCTATTGGTCGCGAACACCCGTAGAGGTACCTTCGGTCCGTGGGGACCAGGCACCGGATCAAGGTTACGGTCAACGGCCGGCTGCGCGTGTGCGAAACCGCGGGCCGCACCAGCCTCGCCGACCTGCTCCGCGACGACCTGCGCCTCACCGGGACCCACCTCGGCTGCGAGCACGGGGTCTGCGGCTGCTGCACCGTGCTGTTCGACTCCGAGCCCGTGCGATCGTGCATCATCCTCGCCGCGCAGGCCGACGGGCATGAGATCACCACGATCGAGGGGGTGGGCGCCGCCACGGAGGCGGGCGCCGCCACGGAGGCGGGCGCCGCGGAGGCGGGCCTCACGGGGGCGGGTCACCGGGCCGGGCTCAGCCCGGTCCAGGAGGCGTTCTGCCAGGCCCACGCCCTACAGTGCGGGTACTGCACGCCGGGCATGGTGCTGGCGGTGCACGCCCTGCTCGCGGCGAACCCGGCGCCTGCCCGTGAGGACATCGACGAGGCGCTGGGCGGCAACATCTGCCGGTGCACCGGGTACGTGCAGATCCGCGAGGCCGTGGAGCTGGCAGCACGGCAGTACTGCTCGTTAGCGGAGCCCCCCGATGCCACCGGGTGAGCGCCGTCGGCGCTGGGCTTCCCGGCCCGCCCGGATCCGCGAGGACCGGCGATTCGTGACCGGGCGCGGCCGCTACGTGGCCGACATCACGCCGCCGGGCACCCTGCACGTCGGCCTCGTCACCAGCCCGCACCCCCACGCCAGGATCGTCTCCATCGACCCGGCCGAGGCGCTGGAGTTCGACGGCGTCGCCTGCGTGCTGACCGGCGCCGAGCTGGCGGAGGCCACCGAGCCGCTGCGCCAGTACCTGAACCTGCCCTCCGTGCAGTGGCGGCCGCTGGCCGTCGAGGAGGCCCGCTACGCCGGGGAGTGGGTCGCGGCCGTCGTGGCCTCCTCCCGGGCCGTGGCCGAGGACGCCGCCGAGCTGGTCAGCGTCGACTACGAGCCGATCGATGCCGTGCTCGACCCCGAGCAGGCGCTCGCAGAGGGAGCCCCGCTCGTGCACGCCGCGCTCGGCAGCAACGTGCTCGCCCACCGCGAGTTCAGCTGGGGGGACGTGGCCGGGGACTTCGCCAGGGCCGGCTGGGTCAGCCGGGTCCGGGTTCGCTGGAACCGCAGCTCCACGGTCCCGCTGGAGACCTTCGGCGTGGTGGCCAGCTGGGACGACGACGCCCGGCTGCTCGACGTCTGGGCCTCGGTGCAGATGCCGCAGTTCCCCGAGCAGCTCGCGCGCGCCCTGCGGCTGGCCGGGAACCAGGTACGGGTCCATTTCGACGTCGACGTGGGCGGGAGCTACGGCGTCAAGCGGGGGATCAAGCACGCCGTGCTGGCCGGCCACCTGTCGATGGTGCTGCGCGCGCCGGTCAAGCTCATCGAGGACCGGGCCGAGAACATGCACGGCGGCGACTTTCACGGCCCGGACCGGATCTTCGAGGTGGAGCTGGCCTGCACCACCGAGGGCGACTTCACCAGCATCAGGATCGCGGTCATCGACGACGAGGGGGCGTTTCCCGGGCGCTCGCCGCTGCAGCTCGCCAAGCCCATCGGCGCGATCGTCGGTCCCTACCGGATCGGCTCGGCGGCCTACACGGCGACCGCGGTCGCCACGAACAAGACCGGCCAGGTCGCGGTGCGCGGCTTCGGCCAGGCCCCGACCAACTACGCGATCGAGTCCGCGGTCGACGCGGCAGCCCGGGCCCTCGGCATCGACCGGCTGGCGATCCGGCGGCGCAACTTCATCCGGCCCGGCGAGTTCCCCTACCGGATCCCGAGCGGCACCGAGTACGACTCCGGCGACTACCCGGCGGTGCTGGACAAGCTCATCGGCATCGCCGGCACCGCGGGCCGGCCCGGGCTGCAGGCGCTGGAGCTGCGCAGGGACGAGCTGCGCGCCGGCGGAAAGCTCGCCGGGATCGGCGTGGCCACCTGCCTGGAGCCCAGCGGCGGCAACGCGATCTTCGAGAACGTCATGAACCCGGCCAACGACAAGACCACCTTTCCCGAGGGCTGCCGGCTGCGCGTTGACTCCGACGGCGCGGTCACCGCGATCGTCTCGATCGCATCGGCCGGGCAGGGCCACGAGACCATGGTGGCCACGCTGGTCGCCGAGGAACTCGGCCGCGACCCGGATTCGATCCGCGTCATCAGGGCCGACTCGCTCACCGGCATGCCGTCGCAGAGCCCGGTCGGCAGCCGGATGACGATCGTGCTCGGCGAGGCCGTCCACGGCGCGGCCGCCGAGCTGAAACGCAAGCTGTGCCGCATCGGCGCGCACAACCTCGGCGTCGACGTTGATCAGGTCGGCTACCTCGACGGGGTCGTGGCTACCCGTTCGGGCAAGTCATTGGGGTGGGCCGAGCTGGCCGACATCGCGCTGCGCAAGCAGCACCGGATGCCGCCGGGTGAGCAGCCGGGGCTCGAGGTGGTGCACGTCGCGCACACGCCGCGGTCCGGGAACCTGGCCGGGCCGGACGCCGTCGTGCAGATCTACCCGTGCTACTCGTTCGAGGCGCACCTCGCGCTCGCCGCGATCGACCCGGAGACCGGCGAGGTGGACCTCGACCGCTACCTCATCGCGCACGACTGCGGCACGGTGATCAACCCGCCGAGCGTGCGGGGCATGGTGTTCGGCGGAACCGCGCACGGCATCGGCGTGGCCCTGTACGAGCAGTTCGCGTTCTCCGAAGACGGCCAGCCGCTGACCCAGTCGTTCATGGACTACCTGCTGCCCAGCATCCACGAGGTGCCGGAGATCACCGAGGCCGAGCACTGCACGCCGTCGCCGTTCACCACGCTCGGCCAGAAGGGGGCGGGGGAGGCTGGCTACATGGGCGCGCCGGCCGCGGTCGCCAGCGCGGTCAACGACGCGCTCGCCGCGTGCGGCGCCGGGCCGGTTCTGTCCCTGCCGATCGGGCCCGCGGACGTGTGGCTGGCTCTCGGCGGAGTTTCGCCATGACCGCGATCACGGTCGACGTGCACGCTCACGCGGTGCCCGCGGAGCTGATCAGAGATCTGGCGGCGGGCCGGGTCCGGTTCCCGCACGTCGCGGTGGAGCGGATCGGCGCCGGTCACGCCCTGTCCTTCTGTGACGGCCCGCCGACCCGCCCGGTGGCGGCCGGCCTGACCGACGCGGGGCTGCGCGATGCATGGCTGACGAAGCAGGGCGTCGACCGCCAGGTCGTGGGGGGCTGGCTGGACGTCTTCGGGTACGAGCTCCCCCCGGACGAGGGCGCGGACTGGGCGGCCGCGCTCACCGAGGGCCTCGCCGCGCTCGCGGCGGACGACCCCCGGCTGACCGCGCTCGGCACGGTGCCGCTGCAGGACCCCGCGCGCGCCGCCGCTGCGGTCGCGGGCCTGACGGGCCTGACAGGCCTGCGCGGCGTCATGATCGCCACCCGCGCGGGTGACCGCGAGCTCGACGACCCGGCGCTCACCCCGTTCTGGGAGGCGGCCGACGCGGCGGGGGCGGTCGTCTACCTGCATCCCGGGTTCGCCGGCTCTCCCCGCTACGCGGACTTCGGTTTGGTCAACGCGCTGGCCCGGGTCGAGGACGGCACGGTGACGCTGGCCAGGCTGCTGTACGCGGGGATCCCGGCGCGGTACCCGCGGGCCAGGATCGTCGCCGCGCACGGCGGCGGCGCCCTGCCGTACGTCCTCGGCCGGCTGGCCCGCAACCACGCGATCAACCCGGGCAGCACGGCCGACCCGCTGGAGTCGTTCGCCCGGCTGTACTTCGACAGCGTCGTGTTCGACCCGGCGGCGCTGGCGTTCCTGGTGGCCAAGGCCGGCCGGGACCGGGTCCTGCTCGGCTCGGACTACCCGTTCCCGATCGGCGACCTCGCGCCCCGGCACGTGGTCGAGCGGGCCGCGCTGCCCGACGCGGACCGGGCCGGGATCCTGGGCGGCAACGCGACCCTCCTGTTCCCGAGGGCGGATGCGGAACCTGGGTGAAGCCGGTCGACTTCAGCCTGCATCAGCCCGCCACGGTGGACGCGGCGGTGGCGCTGCTGACCACCCACGGCGACGACGCCAAGGTGCTCGCCGGAGGGCAGAGCCTGGTGCCGCTGCTGAACTTCCGGCTCGCCCGCCCGGATCACGTCATCGACCTCGGGCGCGTGGCCGGGCTGGGCGAATTGCGCACGGAACCCACCGGGCTCGTGGTCGGCGCCATGGTGCGGCAGTCCGCGGCGGAGTCCTCGCCGGCCGTCGCGGCGCGCTGCCCGCTGCTGGCCGCGGCGCTCCCGAACGTCGCGCACCCCCCGATCCGCGCCCGCGGCACGGTCGGCGGCAGCCTGGCACACGCCGACCCCGCGGCCGAACTGCCGGCGGTCGCCGCGGCGCTGGACGCCACGTTCCAGACGGTGAGCGCCCGCGGCCGCAGGGAGATCGCCGCCCGGGACTTCTTCCGCACCTACCTGACCACCGCGCTTGAGCCCGACGAGCTGCTCAGCACGGTTCGCTTCCCGGCGGCCGCGCCGGGCACCGGCGCCGCGTTCCGTGAGGTCAGCCGCAGGCGCGGGGACTTCGCGATCGCCGGGGCCGCCGCCCAGGTGACGCTCACAGACGAGGTGATCACCGATTGCCGCATCTGCCTGACCGGCGTGGCCGACGTTCCGCTGCGCTGCCATGAGCCGGAACGGGTCCTCCTCGGAACCCGGGCGGACCCGGCCACCCTGGTCCGCGCGGCGCAGGCCGCGCTTGACATCCTGGATCCGCCCGGCGACCTGCACGCCCCGGCCGATTACCGCAAGCACGTGGCGGGCGTGCTGCTGCGGCGGGCCGTGGCCGAGGCGTTTGCGCGCGCCGCGGCGTTTCGGGGAGGGCGGGAAGAGTGACGTTTCTCAAGGCGTGCCTGAACGGGCCGCGGGAGCCGTCGGAGCACCCGGCGCTGCCGGTGACACCGGCCGCGATCGCGGCCGACGCTGCCGCGGCCGTGGCGGCGGGCGCCGACGCGCTGCACATCCATCCCAAGGACGCTGCCGGGCACGACACGCTCGAGCCGGAGGTAGTCGCCGCCGTCCTCGAGGCGGTGCGGGCCGCCGTCCCGGGCGTGCCCGTGGGACTCACCACCGGGGCGCAGGCCGCGCCGGGGCCCGCTGAGCGGATCGAACTCGTGCGTGGCTGGGCCGTGCGCCCCGACTTCGCGTCGGTGAACTGGCACGAGCCGGGCTCTCCGGAGCTGGCCGGGGTGCTGCTCGACATGGGCATCGGCGTGGAACCCGGCCTGTGGCACCCCGCGGCGGTGTCGGCCTGGCGTGCCTGGCCGCATCGCGCAGGCTGCGTCCGCGTGCTGCTCGAGATCACCGAGGACCTGTCGCCGGGCGAGGCCGTCGCCGCGGCCGGGCTCCTGGTGACCGCGCTCGGCCCGGATACCGCCGGCATCCCGGTACTGCTGCACGGCGAGGGCGCGTCGGCGTGGCCGGTTTTCGGGGTGGCGTCCCGGGAAGGGCTGCAGGCGCGTATGGGCCTCGAGGACAGCCTCGCGCTGCCGGACGGCTCACCCGCGCGCGGCAACGCCCACCTGGTCACGGCGGCGCGGGCCCTGATCGGCGAATAATACTGAAGCAACTGCTTGACTGACGGTCTGCCGCTGAGCAATACTCAAGCGCATGCTTAACCAAGTGGCGGACCTCGACCGCGTCTTTCACGCGCTCGCCGACCCGGGACGCCGGGTCATGCTGGAACGGCTCAGTGAGGGCCCGGCCTCCGTCAGCGAGCTCGGCAGGCCGCTCGCCATGTCGCTCGCCGCGGTGCTCCAGCACGTCCAGGTCCTCGAGGCCAGCGGGCTGGTGCGGTCGCAGAAGGCCGGGCGCACCCGCACCTGCAGCCTCATCCCGGCGGCCATGCGGTCGGCCGAGCGCTGGATCTCGGAGCGCCGCACCCTCACCGAAAGGCGCCTTGACCGGCTGGGTGAGTACCTGGCCGCGCAGACGGGGAACTGAGTGCCTGGTCAGGCCGCCGTGCGGCTCAGGCCAGCTCGCCGGTGACGGCGGACACCGCGCCGGTGAGCCGGCCGCCGCGCAGCAGATCCTCGGCCGCTGCGAGTTCCGGTGCCAGGAACCGGTCGGCCGCCGGGCCAGGCACCGTGGCGCGCAACTCGGCGACGGCGGCCGCGGTGGCCCGCGAGGGCTGCAGCGGGGCCCGCAGGTCGATGCCGCGAGCCGCGGCGACCAGTTCGATGGCCAGGATACGGCGCAGGTTCGCAAGTGAGGACCGCAGCTTGCGCGCCGCACCCCAGCCCATGGACACGTGATCCTCCTGCATCGCCGAACTCGGGATCGAGTCCACGCTGGCAGGGGCGGCCAGCCGCTTGTTCTCGGCGACCATCGCCGCCTGCGTGTACTGCGCGATCATGAGGCCGGAGTCCACGCCGGGGTCGTCCGCCAGGAACGGCGGCAGGCCGCCGGAGCGCGCAGGGTCCAGCAGCCGGTCGGTGCGCCGTTCCGCCATCGAGCCCAGATCGGCGGCCGCGATCGCGAGGAAGTCGAGCACGTAGGCCACGGGGGCGCCGTGGAAGTTCCCGTTCGAGGTCACCCGCCCGTCGGCCAGCACGACCGGGTTGTCGATCGCGGCGGCGAGCTCCCGCGCCGCGACGGTCTCGGCGTGCGCCACGGTGTCCCGCACCGCCCCGGTGACCTGCGGAGCGCAGCGTAGCGAGTAGGCGTCCTGCACCCGGGTGTCGCCCTCGCGGTGTGAGGCGACGATCTGCGAGCCGGCCAGCACCCGGAGCATGTTGTCCGCACTGGCCGCCTGGCCGGGATGCGGCCGCAGCGGCAGGTGCAGCTCGGGCAGGAACACCTGGTCGGTGCCCAGCAGCGCCTCGACGCTCATCGCGGCGATGACGTCGGCCGCCGTGCACAGCGCGGCGAGGTCGGCGCAGGCCATGATCAGCATGCCGAGCATGCCGTCGGTGCCGTTGATGAGCGCGAGCCCCTCCTTCGCCTCGAGAGCGACGGGGGTGATCCCGGCCCGGTCCAGGGCGGCCGCTCCCGGCACCCGCTCGCCCTGACTCGTCACCGCCTCGCCCTCACCGAGGAGCACGAGAGCACAGTGCGCGAGCGGGGCGAGGTCGCCGCTGCAGCCGAGCGACCCGTGCTCGGGCACCACCGGGGTGATGTCGGCGTTCAGCATGGCCGCGAGGGTCTGGGCCACCACCGGCCGGATGCCGGTCCGGCCGGACGCGAGCGTCTTGCACCGCAGGAACATCAGCGCCCGGACGACCTCCCGCTCGACCGGGTCGCCGGCGCCGGCCGCGTGCGACCGGATGAGGCTGAGCTGCAGCTTCGCGCGCAGGTCCGGGCCGATGTGCCGGGTGGCGAGCGCCCCGAACCCGGTCGAGATGCCGTAGGCCGGCGTCGGCGCCGCTGCGAGGTCGTCGACGACGCGCCGGGACGCGGCCATCTCCTCCAGCGCCGCCGCCGCGAGCCGGACCCGTGCGTCGCGCCTGGCGACCGCCAGCACGTCGGCGGCGGTGACCCCGGCCGCCTCGATCACGATCTCGCCGGCCCTATCGTCGGCCTCGGTCTGTGCCGCGGGCGCGGCGTCGGTGAGGACGGGCTCGGTCGCGGTCATCGGCGGCTCCTTTGTCGTCGTTCCCGCTGCTGTCTAGGACATGGCAGCCACGCCCGTCAAGTGAGGAAACATGTGGCAAGGGAGATCCTTTTCAGGAGAGGCGGCTGAGCCGCCGGAAGCAGTACCCGGCCAGGGCGAGGGACAGGAGTAGGCAGATGCTGGTTTCCGTCCCCTGCAAGGGCCAGTACCGGCTGACGGGCTGGTAGGTGACGGCGATCCGTATGCCCCGGCTGGTCAGGCAGTTCGCGAGGGCGGGTCCGGGCCCGCTGCTTCGGGCAGCCGGCAAGCAAGCCGATGGGACGGCGGTGCTGACGGGATGCCCTGCCGCGTTGGCGGCGCCGCTGGACCGGATCCAGGCCTCGGGCTGGCCGGGCAGGCCGTCGTCCGTAGCGAGCGAGTAGGTGAAGGTGTGCCGGCTGGTCGTGTAAAGGTTCAGCGTTGTGTCGCTGAACGCGATCGGGACGGTTGTGTGGCTGGCCGGGAACAGGTTCGGGCGTATCCATAGCGGCATCGCGATCTGGACGGCGGCGAAGATGGCCAGGGTGACGGCCATGGCCGGGACGGTGCGCCTGATCAGCGCCCCGGCGGTGACGCCGAGGGTGAAGGCGAATGCCGCGTAGCCAAGCGGGGTGATGCCGTGCGTGACGAAGGCGAGCGGGTTGAACTGGCTCGTGCCGAGGTTCCCGCTGCCGCCCAGCCCGGCGGCCCGGCCGAGTGGCGCCGCCCACCAGGCGAACAGCAGGCTCAGTGCCTCGGTGACGGCCATGGCGGCCAGGCCGCCGACGGCCAGCTTGACCGCTAGCCACCGGGTCCGGGTGACGGACTGGCTCCAGGCCAGGGCGAAGGTCCCGGTCTCCAGTTCGCGGGCGAGCAGCGGCGCTCCCCAGAACAGGCCGGTGAGGGCGGGCGTGAGGGCGATGACGAGGATGCTGAGCGTGTTCACCGCCGCGTAGGGGCTGGTGGAGTTCGCCAGCTGGAGGAAGCTGCTGGCTCGCTGGCCGCAGCTGGCGGGCTTGCAGCCGTCCAGGCCGCTAGCGGCGTACAGGCTGGCCAGGTGCGGCCCGGTGGCCGCGAGCAGGATCGCGAACGCGATCAGTGCCGCGGCCGCGATGATGGCCTGCGCACGCAGCTGAAGCATGCTGAGCCGGATCATGACGCCACCTTCAGTCGTTGCGGGCTGGCCGGCCCGTCGTCGCCGGCCCGGCTCATGTAGGCGAGCACCAGGTCCTCCATGCTGACCGGCTTCACGGCCCAGGCCGGGTCGAGGACCGGACCGTCCGCCCGGATCAGCAGGCTGCTCTGCTTGTCGGTGTGGCTTTCGGTGATGATTTCCTGACCCGCCGGCAAGGCGGCACGGTCGCGGCGCGGCCCGGACAGGCGGTGATGCGAGGCCAGCAAGTCGCTGACCTCCCCGGCGACCTGGACCCGGGAGGCGACGAGCACGACCAGGTAGTCGCAGACCCGTTCCAGGTCGGCGACCAGATGGGAGGACAACAGGACGCTGAGGCCCTGCCCGGCGACCGCTTCCATCAGGCCCCGCAGGAATTCCCGCCGGGCCAGCGGGTCCAGGCTGGCGACCGGCTCGTCGAGGATGAGCAGCCCGGGCCGCTTGGCCAGCGCCAGGGTGAGGGCGAGCTGGGCGCGCTGCCCGCCGGACAGCGACCCGGCGCGCTGCTTCGGGTTCAGGGCGAGCTGGCTGATGCGCTGCCTCGCCAGGTGGTCGTCCCAGCTGGGGTTGAGCCAGGCGCCGAGCCGGAGATGATCGGCGACCGTCATCCGGGAGTAGATGGGGGTGTCCTGGGCGACGAAGCCGACCCGGGCCAGCTGCGCCGGCCCAGCCCCGGGGCGCTGGCCGAGGACGGTGATCGTGCCGCAGGTTGGCGTGAGCATCCCGGCGGCCAGCCGCAGCAGGGTGGTCTTGCCCGCGCCGTTGGGGCCGACGAGTCCGGCGACGCGGCCCTCGGGGATGGCCAGCGTGCAGTCGCGCAGCGCCCAGGCCCTCCGGTACCGCTTGCCAAGCCCGCTGGCCTGGATGGCGGTGTTCATGCGACTCCCTCGGCGAAGCAGGTGCGGAAGGCGGTGCGGTAGATCGCCTCGATGTCATCGGGACCCAGGCCCGCCGCGCGCGCCGAGCGGAGCCAGTCGGTCATCGCGGCGAGGAACCGGGCCTGGGTGGCCGGGTCGGGCCCGGACGGCGCGCGAGTGACGAACGTGCCGAGACCAGGGCGGGCGCGTACCAGTCCCTCCCGCTCGAGCTCGCGGTAGGCCTTGTGCACCGTGTTCGGGTTGATGGCCAGTTGGGCCACGACCTGCTGCGCGGTCGGCAGCTGGTCGCCCGGCTCCAGCATCCCCATCCGCAGGGCCTGGTGGACCTGCTGCACCAGCTGCAGGTAGGTGGCGACGCCCGACGTCTCGTCGAGCTGGAATTCGACCATCAATCTCTCATTCCACTAAGTGCTTAGTGGAATGAGAGTAGCAGCCTCAGCCGGCCGTCGCAAGAAGAGGTTGAGGCCCTCGCCGCTGGTGGTGCGCGGCCGGTACAGCGGGGAACGGCTCAGTCAGCCCCAGACGTCGCGGGCGGTCTCCACGACGAGGCGGAGCTTGGCCACCTCCTGGTCGTAGCTGACCACGTTGCCCTCCACCGTGGAGGAGAAGCCGCACTGCGGGGACAGGCACAGCTGGTCCAGCGGCAGG
>Ga0335074_10001899_pt1 | contig 28336 bp, 23 predicted proteins | sample Lox_Sample_23_FD_206715 | JGI IMG/M metagenome (GOLD analysis project Ga0335074, IMG submission 206715) | Soil microbial communities from Loxahatchee National Wildlife Refuge, Florida, United States - Lox_Sample_2.3 | ecosystem: Environmental > Terrestrial > Soil > Wetlands | place: USA...
CGGGTCGGGCTCCTCGCGCGGCGGCCGGAGCTGAGGGAGATCCACCGATGAAGAGCCGAGGCACGTGGTATCGAAGCCGCCGAGAGGAACTAATTACAGGATACCACACCCCGGCCGACGGGCGAAGCGATTTATGGGCGGCACCGCTCCGTCGCCCCTCGGGGACGCCTCGTGGTGCGCTGGATTCCCGATGAACCCGGGGAGGAGCAGGGGCTCCTCGACGCGCTCGGGATCGCCTCGGCGGACGAACTGTTCCGGGACGTGCCCAAGAAGGCGCGGATCGGACGCCTCGGGGTCGGACCGTCCCACGAGGAGGCCCAGGTCGTCCGCGAGATCGACCGGCTCCTCGAACGGAACAAGCCGTACTCCCGCTTCGCGAACTTCCTCGGCGGGCGCCTCGCGTGCCGCTATGCCCCCGCGGCGGTCGATGCGATCGTCGCGCGGAGCGAGTTCTACACGTCGTACACGCCGTACCAGCCCGAAGCGAGCCAGGGGATGCTGCGCGCGCTGTTCGAGTTCCAGAGCCTTTGGGTCGAGCTTTCCGGGACGGACCTCGCCAACGCCTCCCTGTACGACGGCGCCACCGCGGCCGGCGAGGCCCTGCTCCTGTGCCGCCGGATCCACGAGGGGCACCGCTTCCTGGTCCCGGCGAGCCTTCCGTGGGAGGAGAAGAGCGTGCTCGCGAACTACGCGAGCGGCCCCGGGCTCACGATCGAGGAGATCCCGTACGACCTCCGGACCGGCCGGCTCGACCTCGAGTTCGTCCGCGCCGCGGCAAAGGCCCAGGACGTCTTCGGGGTGCTCGCGGACGTGCCGAACGGCTTCGGCCACCTGGACGAGGGCGTCCCCCAGCTGAAGGAGCTCCTCGGCTCGGTGCCGCTGGTCGTCGCCGCGGATCCGCTGAGCCTCTCCGTCCTCGAACCGCCCGGGAACTACGGGGCCGATGTCGTGGTCGGCGAGGGGCAGGGGTTCGGGATCTCGCCGTCGTACGGGGGTCCGCTGCTCGGCCTCTTCGGCTGCCGCAAGGAGCACGCCCGGGCCGCCCCCGGTCGGATCGTCGGCGCGAGCGTCGACGTGGACGGCGCCCCGGCCTTCGCCCTCACGCTCCAGACCCGCGAGCAGCACATCCGGCGGTCCCGCGCGACGTCGAACATCTGCACCAACCAGTCGCTGATGGCGCTCGCGTTCGTGGTGTATGCGAGCGTCGTCGGCCCGCGGGGTCTCGCGGCGCTCCAGGCGTCGCTCGCGGAGAAGGCGCGCACGCTCGCGTCGGCGCTCGCCGGGGTCGACGGCCTCGCCGCCCCGCGGTTCGACGCCCCGTACCTGGGCGAGTTCACGGTCGAGCTGAAGGACGTCTCGACCGCGGAGTTCCTCGACCGCCTGCGGCGCCGCAAAATCCTCGGCGGAGTGCCCCTCGCCGACCCCCGGCCCGGCGCGGCGACGGTCCCGGAGCGGCTGCTCGTCGCGGCGACCGACTCGGTCGGCGAGAAGGAGATCCAGAAGTACGCCCACGCGGCCCGGGCCGCGGCGCGGAGGAGCCCGTGACGTTCCGCCAGGCCCGCTGGGACGAGCCGAACCTCTGGGACCTCGCGCCCCCGTCGGCCCACGAACCGCCGCCGTCGATCCCGGGAGTCCCCGACTCGCTGCGCCGGAAGGCCGGGCTGCGATGGCCCGAGCTCTCCGAGCTCGAGGTGATCCGGCACTTCACCCGGCTCTCGCAGATGAACTTCGGGATCGACACCTCGATCTATCCGCTCGGATCGTGCACGATGAAGTACAATCCGAAGGTCTCGGAGCTGCTCGCCCGTCGCGCCGGCGCCGCCGAGCTCCACCCCGCGCAGCCCGAGGCGACCGTGCAGGGCGCCCTCGAGATCATCTGGCGGCTCGAGCGGCTGCTCGCGAAGGTCACCGGGATGCCCGAGGTGTCGTTGCAGCCGGCCGCGGGAGCCCACGGCGAGTACGCGGCGCTCCTCATGGTCCGGGCGTACTTCAGGGACCGCGGCGAGCTCGAGCACCGCACCGAGGTGCTGCTCCCGGACACGGCGCACGGCACGAACCCGGCGTCGGCGGCGATGGTCGGCTTCGCGACCCGGGAGATCCCCTCGAAGGACGGGTGCGTGGACGTGGCCGCGCTCCGGGCGGCGGTCTCCGACCGGACGGCGTGCTTCATGCTCACCAATCCCAACACGGCCGGACTCTTTGAGAGCGAGATCCTCGACATCGCCGAGGCCGTGCACGGCGTCGGCGGCCAGCTGTACTACGACGGCGCGAACCTGAACGCGATCCTCGGCATCACGAGCCCGGGTCGGATGGGGTTCGACGTCGCCCACCTGAATCTCCACAAGACGTTCGCGACCCCGCACGGCGGCGGCGGCCCGGGGGCCGGGGTGCTGGCGGCGAGCGAGCACCTCGCCCCGTACCTGCCGGTCCCCCGCGTCGCGAAGACCGGGCGGAAGTTCCGGCTCGACTACGACCGTCCGAAGTCGATCGGGAAGATCAAGAGCGGCTACGGGAACTTCGGGCTCGACCTGCGCGCGTACGCCTTCGCGCTGGCGCACGGGGAGGAAGGTCTCAAGCACATCGCGCGGCGGGCGGTGCTCAACTCGAACTACGTCGCGTCGCGGCTCGGGACGAAGCTCCCCCGGCCGTTCCGCCCGCTCGTCAAGCACGAGTTCCTCTTGTCGGGGGCGCCGCTCAAGGAGCGGGGCGTCCGCACGCTCGACCTCGCGAAGCGCCTCCTGGACGAGGGGGTCCACGCCCCCACGATCTACTTCCCGTCGCTCGTGGAGGAGGCGCTGATGATCGAGCTCCCCGAGACGGAGAGTCGGCGATCGCTCGACGCCTTCGTCGCCGCCTTCGAACGCGCGCTCGCCGACACGCCCGAGAACCTCCACGCGGCCCCGCGCTCGCTCGCCGTGCGCCGGATCGACGAGGTCCGCGCAGCCCGCGAGCCGCTGCTGTCGTGGAAGGACCTCCGCGCCCGGGCCGCAAACGTTGAAGCCCCGGCGCCGGTGGCTCCGGCGCCATGAAGCCGCGCATCCAGAAGATCTTCCAGCAGCTCGATCCGAAGCCCGAGGCGATCGTCCTCGCGAACGCCGTCGACCCGCACCTCGACCAGACGTTCTTCTACGTCTTCGACGTCCCCGCGGGCCTGTTCGAAGGGTCCGTCGCGATCGCGCACGCGGACGGCGAGCTCGACGTCCTGACCGGGGCCCTCGAGGCCGAGACCGCCTTCCAGTCGGCGAAGGGCGACCCGCACGTGAAGGTCACCGTCGTGAGCCGCGAGGAGACGGATGCGCAGGTCCGCAAGATGCTGCCCGGCACGCCGACGATCGGGCTCAACTTCCGCGAGCTGACGCACGACTGGTACGTCCGCCTCGACAAGGCGATCCCGGGCGCGAAGTGGATCGACACCTCGAACGCGATCCGGTCGGCCCGGGTGACGAAGGACTCGCACGAGATCGAGCTGCTCCGCAAGGCGGCCGAGATCGGCTCGAAGGTCGGCCGGGAGATCCCGGGCATGCTCAAGACCGGGATGACCGAGCTCGAGCTCGCGGCGCAGATGGAGTACCGGATGGGCCAGCTCGGCGCGAGCGGCCGGTCGTTCGCGACGATCGTCGCGTTCGGCGCCCACGGCGCGGAGCCGCACTACGCGCCCGGGCGCACGCAGCTCAAGCCGGGCGTCTCGATCGTCTGCGACTTCGGGGCGTACTACGCGCGCTATGCGAGCGACATCACGCGCTCGTTCCACTTCGGTCCGCGCGACGACGAGATGAAGAAGGTCCACGAGAAGGTCTTCGAGGCGCAGCAGGCCGCGCTCGCGGCGATCAAGCCCGGCGTGCCGTCGAAGGAGGTCCATCTCGCCGCCCAGCGCGTGATCGACGACTCGCCGTGGAAGGGCCGGCTCACGCACGGGGTCGGTCACTCGATCGGTCTCGTCGTCCACGACGGATGGGGGTACGGGCCGAACGCCGAGGACCCGCTGCAGGAAGGGATGGCGATCACGGTCGAGCCCGGCATCTACCTGCCCGGGCACGGCGGGGTCCGCATCGAGGACGACGTGGTCGTCACGAAGCACGGCTACGAGTTCCTGACGACCGCCCCGCGGGAGTACCTCGAGGTCTCGGCGTGAGGTTCGGCGTCCTCACCGGCGGCGGCGACTGCCCCGGCCTCAACGCGGCGATCCGCGCCGTCGTGCGGCGGGCCGCCCGCGGAGGCCACACGACGGTCGGGTTCCTCGACGGCTGGAAGGGCGTGCGCGACGGGCAGCTGCGGCCGCTCGGGCCGCCCGACGTGGCGGGGATCCTCGGCCGCGGCGGGACGATCCTCGGGAGCTCGCGCACGAACCCGTTCGCGAAGGAGTCCGACGCGCAGCAGGTCCTCGCGACCCTGGCCGCGCAGGGGATCGACGCGCTCGTCGCGATCGGGGGCGACGACACGCTCTCCGCGGCCCGCGAGCTCTACCGGCGGGGCGGCAAGGTCGTGGGCGTGCCGAAGACGATGGACAACGACGTCGCCGGCACCGACTGGACGTTCGGCTTCTTCTCCGCGAGCGCCGTCGCGGTCGACGCCCTCGAGCGGCTCCGCGACACCGCGGGCAGCCACCATCGGGCGATCGTGCTGGAGGTGATGGGCCGCCACGCGGGCTGGGTCGCGCTCGCGACCGGCCTCGGGGGCGAGGCCGACGCGACGCTGCTGCCCGAGGTCCCGTACGACGAGGCGGCGCTCCTGCGCAAGGTGAAGGCGGCCGTCGACGCCCGCGGCTACGCCCTCGTCGTGGCGAGCGAGGGGATCGAGCTCGGCGCCCGGCGCGGGGCCGCGGGCGGGCAGGACGAGTTCGGCCACGAGCTGCTCGGCCAGCGGGGCGTCGGGGTCGAGCTCGCGCAGCGGATCGAGCGGGCGACCGGGATCGAGACGCGGAGCGCCCAGATCGGCCACATCCAGCGCGGCGGACCGCCGGTCCTGTTCGATCGGATCCTCGCGACGCGCCTCGGCGCGGCCGCCGTCGACCTCGCCCTCGCCGGGCGGTTCGGGGAGGTCGCGGTCCTTCGCGGGCCCACGGTCGTGGGCCTCCCGCTCGACGACGCCGTCGGCGCCCCGAAGGTCGTCGCGCCGGACTGGACGGACCTCCTCGCGACCTTCGAGGCCTGACGGCCGATGGCGGTCCGCGCCCTCTGGTACCGCTCCGGCGTCCTCTCGGTCCTCGACCAGCGGGCGTTGCCGGGTCGGACCCGGGTGCTGCGCCTCCGCCGTCTCGCGGAGGTCGCGACCGCCATCCGGACGCTCACGGTGCGGGGCGCGCCGACCATCGGCGTCGCGGCCGCCTACGGCATGGTGCTGGGGTGGCGCGAGGGCCGCTATTCGCCGGCCCGCGCCGCGCGCGCGCTCGGCGCCACCCGACCGACCGCGCACGACCTGTTCGTCGGGATCGAGGCGGTCCGGCGCGTGTGGGCCGCGGGGGGCGACGTCGAGGCGGCGGCCGACGCCTACCGCCGCGAGATCGTCGACGAGTGCCACCGGATCGGGATCGCAGGGGCCGGGCTGTTCGCGAAGACCCGAGGGGTGCTCACGCACTGCAACGCGGGGGCCCTCGCGACCGTCGAGTGGGGGACCGCGCTCGCCCCGCTCCGCGTGGCCTTTGAGCGCGGGGCGCACCTGTTCGTCTGGGTCGACGAGACCCGGCCGCTCCTCCAGGGATCGCGGCTCACGGCGTGGGAGCTCGCGCGCGAGGGAATCCCGCATGCCGTCATCGCCGACAATGCCGCCGGCCATTACCTCGCGGCCGGGGCCGTCGACGCGGTGATCGTCGGCGCCGACCGGATCGCCCGGAACGGCGACTTCGCGAACAAGATCGGCACGTACGAGAAGGCGGTGGTGGCGAAGGCGAACCGGGTCCCGTTCTACGTCGCGGCCCCGTGGAGCACGTTCGACCCGAAGCGGGCCACCGGCGCTTCGATCCCGGTCGAGGAGCGGGCCCCGGACGAGGTGCTGGGGTTCGGCGGCGTGCGGACGAGCCCGCGGGCGAGCCCGGCCCGGAACCCGGCGTTCGACGTGACCCCGGCGCGCTACGTCACCGCGTTCATCACCCCGGACGGCGTGGTACCGCCCCGACGCGTCGCGGCCACGCTCGCGGCCCGCGCCGTGCGGGACGCGGTCCCGGTCGTCTAGAGCGACACGATCGGGGTGTTCAGGAACTGCTCGACGCTGCGGGCCGCCCCCACGAGGTCCCCGGCAACGGCGACCCCGAGATGGTGGAGGGCGACGACCATTCCGAGCATGGCGACGAGCGTGGCGAACCAACCGAACACGGCTCCCATCTTCCAGACCTCTGCGGCGAACGGTCACGTTGCCGACGCGGTACATAAGTCGTGAGCTCCACGCGCATGCGAGGTCGCCGCTCGCCCAGCGCCGCCGCCGGTCGGACGCGGGCGCGCGCTCCCGCGCGCCCGTGCGCGATATGCTCGTCAGGTGCGCGCGAGGGCCAACGCGATACTGTAGAGAGGCGAGCACCGTGAGCGGATGCGATCGGGCGCACCGACGCCACTCGCGGCCGTTGTCGGGCCCATGCGGGGTCGTGCGATCGTCCATCGGCCCCGCCGACCCCACGCCCGACCGGACGTGCTGAGGCGACTTGGAAGAGTAAATTATCCATCCTCGAGAAGGGGGGGGTCGCCCAGGCAGAGCCCTGGCAATTGCCACTCTACGTGGCGTCGACGTAAATCAGGGGCATGTTCGGACTGTAGCTCGAACTGCCGATGCTCAAACGTTCGGTCGCCGATGCCTCGTAGAAGGTGGCATTCAGGTTGTCGTGGGCGCCACCGTTTCCAACTTCGACTGCGAACTGCTCGACGGAGGTGTGCTCCGAAGTGGAGAAGCTGATAGTACTGAACAGGTCCAACATACTGGCAGCTACGCCGGTCACGTCAGCGATGACCGCCATGGCTTCGGCCACCCCGTCGGGTGCCGCGAATCCGGGAATGAGGTCCAGCACGTCGCAGACGAGAAGAGTTGCGCCTATCGCGAAGGTGAGAGCAGAGAAGGCGCTTTCGGCCTGCATCTCAGCGTCTTGGGCGTTACTGTAACCTTCTGCGGTTGTGATGACGGAGTAGAACGAGACTGACGCCCCTCCGTAGATCAGCTGGGACGTGGTGAGCGGGGTCCAGTCGCGCATGTTCGAGAGCAGGTTCCCGAAGTAGCCGGGGAGGCTGGGAGAAACGAACTCGAAACTCGAACCATTGTCGAAACCGTCGAGCGAGACTGTCGTCGAATAGAGATTCAGAGCTTCTTGCTCGCAGTCAGTAGGAGTCCCGTAAACCCTCCACTCGCGGTAATTTTGAACGGTGAGTTCGGCTCCGCCCAGACCAATCATCGTTGGTGTTCCCCCCGAAAGGGAATACCCAGCCTCGGTTGCACCGGAGAACGAGGTGTCGTCCCCGGACCACGACGGAGCTTCACTCATCTGTAGGCCAGAATACGCCGAAGCGTTCGCCCACTCGGTTGCACTCGTAAAGCTAAGCTGGAGAGCGCTGTTCGAGTACGAAATTGCGTAAGAGAGACCGGCGCCAGACGGAGCATCTGTGGCGTTGCCAATCGCAAGTGGCACATCGCCATCCGAGATGTAGGTGGAGTTCACCGGATCCCAGTAATACCCCACGTCACACGTTGGGGGTGGCAGCTCAGCGGGCACCATCGCCGTCGGTTCAAGCGAGAAGCTCTGAGTCGGTCCGCTGAACGTCGGCGCGGTCGAGAACGAGACCTGAGCGGAGAAGACGGTCGGAGTCTCTCGGGGATTGTATGGCAGGTTGTTGAAGGCCGTGTACTGTTGCGTGCTGTTACCAGATGTTACTGACATTGTAGCGTAGAGCTGGAGGCTGACCGTTTGGGTCATCGTGCTCATATCTGCCAGCCACGCACGCTCTATCGAGTAGAACCCAGTCGAGAGGTTTCCCACGAGACCTCCCGTCGGGTTGGGGGTACCCTGGAACAGCTCGTCGATGTACGGGTTCGAACTCGCGTTCGAGCCGGTCAGGTTGACGTCGGCGTATCCTGAGGAGGAGGGGACGAGCGAAAAGACCTGAACCGTTACATTTGAGAATGTCGCAGCCGCCGCTGCGGGAGTCTGATCCAAACTGGGAGGAAGACTCACAGAAATCTGGACGCCAGGCCCTAGTTCAGGCGTGTTCGAGGACGCATCGTGTCGGCCCGCTCCTGTCTCGAAGGACGTTACGACGAGAATTGCCGCTAGGAGCACCGAGACCGCAGTCGTCCACCACTTTGTCCTGTCTCCGCCTACGGTCGTGGTTAGTGAGCGACGTCGCGGTGCCACAGTCCCTTTACAGCTTGTCACATACTTAACGATGTGTCTGAGATGTTCGCGAACTGGAGTCCACGCTGCGGCACATCGCGGCCTTGAAGCAGAGTCCCCCGACCACACGCGAGTCGTGGGGCCGCCCGGGCGACTGCTCAGAGTTCGCGACGGAAGGGCTCACAAACGCGGTTCCACGGCTCGGCCTGCTGCGACGGAACGCGATCGGGTCCGAGCACACCCTGCGGGGCATGGCGGAGGCCAGTGAGCCTAGCCCATGAGATGGCCGGTTCCGCAGGGGAGTCACTTCGCCCGCGCGAGTTGGTCGCTCAGGGATTCACGAAGAAGCAGGCTCCGCGGACAAACCGCGGGGAAGGGCGCTGCACCGTCCGGCGAGACGTGAAGCCCAAGAGACTCGATCGTGGTCCCTGCGAGGGCAATTCCCACACAGACGTTGTGCATCTTGATCCACGGCGACGAGGAGCTGTCGCTGGTCGATGCCGCGCTACCGCGATGGCGGTACTTGCCGGGCCAGCTACTCGCGCGGAGTGGGCCGATTGCCCCTCGTTTGCGGTCGGAACGAAACGCCATGTCGGCAGTCGCCCGAGCGTGGCAAGATTCATAGCGGTCGGGTACTACCGCTCGCGGAGCTGCCCTGGTAGTCTAGTGGTCTAGGATGTAGGTCTGTCGAGCCTGCGACTCGGGTTCGAAGGCGCCGGGGGTCGTCCCCCCGGCCCGGAACTCCCGACCAGGGCGCTCCCCGCCCGCCGACACGGGCCCCGGCCCCCCCGGCTTATGCGCGGCGGGGGGCTCGGGCGACCGTGACGACGCCGCCGGAGGAAGAACGCGGGCGCTCCCCGTACCTCTCGCACGTTGTCGGCGACACGCTCCGCGATCTCACGGAAAAGCGCCTCTTCGAGCTCGTGCGGGCCGAACCGCTCCCCGGCCACGTGGCGATCATCATGGACGGGAACCGGCGGTTCGCGGCGGCGACCGGGATCGGGGTGAACGACGGCCACCAGAAGGGCCGCGACACGCTCGAGGAGCTCCTCAACTGGTGCCTCGAGATCGGGATCCGGATCCTGACCGTCTACGCCCTCTCGACCGAGAACTTCTCGCGCTCGCCCGAGGAGCTGGAGGCGCTCATGGACCTCTTCGATCGGAGCCTCCGGCAGATCGCGGTCGACGAGCGCGTCCACCGCCACGGGATCCGCGTCCGGGTGATCGGGAACCGCAGCGCGCTGCCCGCCCGCGTCCAGGAGGCGATCGGGATCGCCGAGCGGGCGACGGCCCACTACTCCGCGTACCACTACAACGTGGCGCTCGCCTACGGCGGCCGGGACGAGATCGTCCAGGCGATCCGCGCCCTCGCGCGGGAGGTCCGCTCCGGTCGGCTCGAGCCGGAGCAGATCGACTCCGAGGCCGTCTCGCGGCACCTCTACACGGCCGATCTCCCCGACCCGGATCTCGTCTTCCGGACGAGCGGCGAGGAGCGGATCTCGAACTTCCTCCTGTGGCAGTCGGCCTACTCCGAGCTGTACTTCTCGGACGTGATGTGGCCGGGGCTCACGCGGCTCGAGTTCCTGCGGGCGATCCGCGCCTACCAGCTGCGGCGGCGCCGCTACGGCACCTGACCGGTCCCGTCCGGACGGACGCCCAGCCGTCCGAGGGCGCGGGGCACGAGGAAGAACAGGCCGGCCGCGATCCAGACGATCGCGGTCGCGAGGTACGCCTCGCGCACGCCGTAGGCCGCGATCAGGAAGGCGCCCCCGATCTGGGACGCCGGGATGATCGCGATCGAGCCGAGCGAGTCGATGCCGAAGTACCGTCCCTGCATCTCCGCGGGGACGAGCAGCTGAGCGGCGGTGAGCCACGCCGTCCCGGCGTACCCGCCGAACAGACCGAGCAGGAACAGCCCCGCGAGCGCGACCCCGCTCTCGGGGACGAGGGTGAGCGCGAGCACGACCGCGCCCGACGCCGCCCCGTACGGTACGACCCAGGCCCGCCCCGCCCGTCGCACCCCGCCGGTCCGGCTCACGAGCAGCGATCCGATCCCGGTGCCGGCGACCTCCACCGCGAGGAGGAGCGCGTAGAGCAGCGCGGAGCCGTGGAGGACCTCGGTCGCGTAGAAGACGAGGAACGTCCCGACGAGGCTCGCGCAGAAGTTGAAGAACGTCGCGGAGATCGTGAGCTGGAAGAACCCCTTCGATCGGTACAGCCAGGCGAACCCTTCCTTGAGGTCGGCGAGGTACCCCGCGGCCTTCGCGCCCGCCGCCCCGGCCGCGCGGCGGGGGGACGCGACCGACATCCCGAACAGCAGGCTCGCGGAGACGGCGAACGTGACCGCGTTGAAGGCGATGCCGATCGTCGCGCCGACCGTGACGATCAGCACCCCGGCCACGGACGCGCCGACGAACTGGAGCGCCGATCGGCTCGACCGTACGAGCCCGTTCGCGTCCGCGACGAGCGCGGCGGGAACCAGCGCGGGGATGACCGACTGCTCCGCCGGCTGGAAGACCGTGGTGAACGCGCCGACGACGAACGCGGCCCCGAGCACCGTGGGGAGGTCGAAGCCGACGAGCGCGAGGACCGCGACGACGACGGCCATCGCGGCCGCCCGCGACAGGTCCGCGAGGATCATCAGCCGACGGCGATCGTACCGGTCGACCAGGGTGCCGCCGAAGACGCTGAACAGGATCCCGCCGGCGACCTGGGCCGTGCCGAGGAGCCCCACGTCGAGCGCCGATCCGGTCTCGGCGAAGACGAGCCAGATGAGGCAGATCCCCGCGATCGACGATCCGGCGATCGATCCGAGCCCCGCGACGAAGACCCGCGCAAAGCCCGAGCTCGTCAGCAGGGTTCGGTAGGGGGATCTCGGGGGCGCGGGGACCGCCACTCCCGCGCCGGAAACCGGACGGCCCATAACGACCCCGACCGCCCGCCCGGTCCGCCCGCGGGCGGGCCGCGGCCGTCGGCCGCATGCGATTTATTTAAATAGAACCGCTTTTTTACCGAATTCGATAGCCGAGAGTACTCTCGGAGGTACGGACCGATGCTGACGGGACAGACGCCGATTCTGGTGCTGAAGGAAGGAACGAAGCGCGACAAGGGCCGCGGGGCCCTCTCGAACAACATCCAGGCCGCGAAGGCGATCGCCGACGCGGTCCGGTCGACCCTCGGCCCGCGCGGGCTCGACAAGATGCTCGTCGACTCGATGGGCGACGTCGTCGTGACGAACGACGGGGTCACCATCCTCAAGGAGATGGACGTCGAGCACCCGGCCGCGAAGATGCTGGTCGAGGTCGCGAAGACCCAGGACCAGGAGGCCGGCGACGGCACGACGACCGCCGTCGTGCTCACGGGCGAGCTCCTGAAGCGCGCGGAGTCCCTGATCGAGCAGAACATCCACCCGACGATCATCTCGCAGGGGTACCGCCTGGCGTCCGCGAAGGCCCTCCAAATCCTGACGCACGTGAGCCGCCCGATCTCGATCGCCGACCACGCGCTGCTCGGGCAGATCGCGGTCACCTCGATGGCGTCGAAGTCGGTCTCGTTCAACCGCGACCAGCTCGGGGAGATCGCCGTGAAGGCGGTCACCGCGGTCGCCGAGAAGAAGACCGAAGGCTACTACGTCGACCTCGACAACATCCAGGTCGTCAAGAAGCAGGGCGGCGCGATGACCGACACCCAGCTGATCGAGGGGGTCATCGTCGACAAGGAGAAGGTCCACTCGGGGATGCCGTCCCGCGTCGAGAACCCGAAGATCGCCCTCCTGGACGCCGCGCTCGAGATCAAGAAGACCGAGATCGACGCCAAGATCGAGATCAACGACCCGTCGCAGCTCAACGCGTTCCTCCAGGAGGAGGAGAACATGCTGCGCCGGATGGTCGACCAGGTCAAGAAGTCCGGCGCGAACGTCGTCCTCTGCCAGAAGGGGATCGACGACCTCGCCCAGCACCTCCTCGCGAAGGAGGGGATCTACGCCGTCCGCCGCGTGAAGAAGTCCGACATGGAGAAGCTCGCGAAGGCGACCGGCGCGAACATCGTCTCGAAGGTGAGCGAGCTCACCCCCGAGGACGTCGGGACCGCGGGGCTCGTCGAGGAGCGAAAGATCGGGGAGGACGCGCTCACGTTCGTGACGGGCGCGAAGAAGGCGCGCGCCGTCTCGATCCTCGTGCGCGGTGGCACCGAGCACGTGCTCGACGAGATCGAGCGGTCGCTCGATGACGCGCTCAACGTGGTGGCGGTCGCGGTGGAGGACGGCAAGTTCGTCTACGGCGGCGGCGCGACCGCGGCCGAGCTCGCCCTCCAGCTGCGCGACGAGGCCGCGAAGATCGGCGGGCGCGAGCAGATCGCGTTCGAGGCGTTCGCGGAGTCGCTCGAGACCATCCCGCGCACGCTCGCGGAGAACGCGGGCCTCGACCCGATCGACATCCTGATCGAGCTGCGGAAGGCGCACAAGGGCGGCCACCCGGACGCGGGCGTCAACATCGCCGCGGGCAAGGTCGGCGGGATGGACGAGATCCACGTGATCGAGCCGATCCGCGTCGGTCGCCAGGCGATCGAGAGCGCGACGGACGCCGCCGTGATGATCCTTCGGATCGACGACGTCATCGCGTCCAAGTCGAGCCCGCCTCCGTCCGGCGGTGGTCCGGGCGGCCCCGGCGGGATGGGCGGCATGGGCGGGATGGGCGGCGGCGACTTCGGCGACGACTAGGCCGACGACCGCGCCCCGCGCCAACCCCTCCCGTGAAAGCGGGTGGGGTTGCAGCTAACCATTTCCTTCCCTTTTCTCCTCGAAGTCGGGGGGTTGTCCTACTCGCCCGAGCTTCTCGATCGTGTCGGCCTGCGTGAGGAGTTCTTCGCCGAGCGCGCTCAGCTCCTGGGCACTCACGGTCGGGGGCGGGGTCGCCGCGACTCGATCCAGCTTCTCGCCCTTCCGAGCGCTCAGACCCTCGTCCTGCTCTCGGTAGGGCTGGCGGTTCGTGAGGATCCACCAGACGGCCGCCGAGAGCTTCCGGGCGGCGGCCACCTGGGCCTTTGCCTGTCCGATCTGCTTCGACTTCTTCTGGTAAAACCGCTTGACCGCCGTCTCCTGGCGGGCGAGCTGCATCCCCATCACGGCGTTGCAGAGGAACCGCTTCAGCACCAGGTCCCCGGGCTTCACCCGACGGTGCCAGCTCACATGGTCCCCGGAATTGTCGGCGCGGGGCACCAGCCCCGCGTACGAGGCGAGCTCGCGCTTCGTGGGGAACCGTCGAATGTCGCCGATCTCGGCGACCAGCGCCACCGCGGTGTAGTAGTCGACCCCGGGGATCGTCATCAGCAGACGGACGTCCTCGCGCTCCACTGCGAGCTGGGCGAGCTCGCGCTGGAGATCGTTCTCCTGGCTCGCGAGGTAGCTCAACTGGCGGAGCGAGCGGGCGAGGACCGCCCGCTCCTCCGCGCCCAGCGGAAGGGCGGTCAGCGTGCGCAGCCCCTTCACGGCGAACCAGTCGGTGACCCCCCGCATCTCGCCGTCGAGCAGGTTCCGCGTGACCAGCGCGTGGACCTGATTCTTGACGAGCGCCGCCTTCCGCCCGAGGTCCTGGCGCTCGCGCACCACCGAGCGCATCCGATCGATCTCGGGTGGGGGCACGTAGCACTCCGGGAGGAACCCGGCTTGGAAGAGGTGCGCCAAGATCTCACTGTCCCGTTGGTCGATCTTCACCGAGCTCTTCGCGATGAGCCCGACGTCCCTCGGCGAGGCCATGTGGAGCTGCCACCCCTCCTCCTTCAGCAGGTGGGCGACGGCCTTGCCCGCCGTGCTCGCCTCGAGCACGATCGGGACCGACGCATCGACCTCCGCTCGGAGCGCGACGAGCGCGCCCCGGGTGGTCGAGAAGGTCCACGCTCTCTTCGGCTTTCCGTCCGGGCTCAGATACGTTGCGGTCGTGGTCGACTTGTGGACATCGAGCCCGAGACATGGGCTCGGAGTCCATTCTCTCTCCTCGTTCACCTTCGTCTTCCCTCCGTTGGGTCGTGGAACTCGGGCACGGGTCTCGACAACCTCCCGTACGTGCACACGGTCTTCGTGGACCGGGGCACAGATGGACCCGTCGTGAGGGCGGCCACACTTCCTAGCGCACTCGACGTGCAAAGGGGTTGACGGCCGCCCGGGCCCGAGCTCACGTGGGCCCCCAGGCGTAGCAGCGGGATGAACCCGCTTTCAGGTCCACTTCCTCGTCCCGGAGGCGACCCCTCCGGGGCCCGTTCGTTCGTTCCCTCGCCGGGCCGGGGGGAGAAATAGCGGGACGGACTGTCGATTCCCGTGGCGCTCTGGGAGGACCGCCCCGACGCTTGGCACGAGGTCGCGCCGGGGGTCCGGCGCCGCATCCTCACGCACGACCCCACGGTGATGATGGTCCTCTACGAGATCGCGCCCGGCACCACGTTCCCGATGCACGCCCACCCGCACCTCCAGACGGGCGTCGTCCTCGAGGGAGGCGGGTCGTTCTCGATCGGCGGCGACGCCCGGCCCGTGCGCAAGGGGTCGTCGTACCTCGTCCCCGGCGGCGTCCCGCACGAGCTGCGCACGGCCGCCGACGCGACCACGATCGTGCTCGACGTCTTCGTCCCGCCGCGGGAGGACTTCCTCGGCGAGGCGCTCCCACCCGACCGTCCGTAGCCGGTCAGCCGACCGACCGCAGCGCGCCGCCGTCGACGGGGACCATCGCCCCCGAGACGTAGCTCGAGAGCTCGCTCCCGAGGAAGACGACCACCCGGCCGAGCTCCTCCGTCGTCCCGAGCCGGCCGAGCGGGATGTCGCGGACGAGCTCCCCGAGCACCGCGTCCGGCGACGTCCCGCGACGGCGGGCCGCGTCCGCCACGACCTCCTCGATCCGGTCCGTCCGGGTGTAGCCCGGCAGGATGCCGTTCACCCGGATCCGCCGGGGGCCGAGCTCGCGGGCGAGCGTCCGCACGAGGCCGGCGACGGCGATCCGGCAGACGCTCGAGGTCGCGATGTTGGCGATCGGTTCGCGGATCGCGGTCGACGTGAGGAACACCATCCGGCCGCCGTGCCCGGAGCGCCCCATCGCCTCGGCCGCCCGGCGGGCGAGGTACGCGGGGCTCACCACGAGCAGCTCCGCCGCCGCGCTCCAGTCGTCGTACGACTGCTCGAGGAAGACGCCCGGCCGCGGCGACCCCGTGACGTAGACGAGCGTGTCGAGACCGCCGAGCCGGGCCACCGTGCCGTCGACCAGACGGTCGAGCTCCGCCCGCCGCCGAAGGTCGGCGACGATCCCGTCGACCTCGCCGAGCGTGCGGAGCTCCGCCACCGCGCGGTCGAGCCGCTCCCGGTTCGAGGAGTTGACGACCACCCGCGCCCCCTCGGCGAGGAACGCCCGAGCGGCCCCGAGCCCGATCCCCCGGCTGGCCGCGGTGACGAGCACCCGGGCGCCGCGGAGCCCCGGGTCGAGCGTCATGCGGTCCCGCCCCGGGCGATCGCGAGCACCCGCGCCATCCCGCCGCTCCCGCCCGCGATCTTGAGGGGGGCCACGACCACGGTGTACTCCCGACCCTCCTCGAGCTCGTCCAAGTGATCGAGCGCTTCCACGAGCCAGATGTCGTGCCGCAGCAGCGCCTTGTGCGCGGCGTACTCCGTGTTCGCGTACGGGTCGATGCCGAGCGTGTCGGTGCCGACCCCCTTGAGCCCCCGGAGTGCGAGCCATTCCGCGGCGTCCACGCTGAGCCCGGGGAAGTCGTAGAGATACCGGCGCGTCGGGCCCCGCACCCGGCTCCAGTCGGTGCGCAGCAGCACGATCTCGGGCGTGCCCCGGGCCGGCCAGTGGCGCTCGAGCGCGGGACGCGGGATCAGCGTGCCTTCGAGCTCGGCGCGCAGGTCGAGGACGACGCCGGTGCCGACGAGCCGCTCGGGCGGGATCCGGTCCACGGTCCGCCCATCCTCCAGGAAGTGGTACGGCGCGTCGACGTGGGTCCCCGTGTGGGTCAGGCAGTCGATCCGCTCCATCGAATAGCCGTCGCGGGGGACGAGCGCGACGGGCGCGAACGAGGGGGCGGGCGACGTCGGCCAGGTCGCCATGTTCGTCTCGAGCAGCGCCGTCAAGTCGTGCACGCGCGGGGAGCCGGCCATCGGGCCGGGAAGGTCGGACCGCTACTAAAGCGGCGGAGGCCGCTCAGCCCCGCTGGGCGCCGTGGCGCTCGAGGAACCGCCGCAGGCGGCGGATCCCCTCCTCGAGCGTGTCCAAGGAGCTCGTGAACGACAGGCGGACGTGCCGCTCCCCGGCCGGACCGAACGCGACGCCCGGGACGAGCGCGAGGCGCTCCTCCTCGAGGAGCCGCGTACAGAAGTCGACCGACGACAGCGCGAGGTCGTAGCGCGGGAACGCGTAGAACGCCCCCTCGGGCGGCACGCACGAGATCCCGGGCAGATCGTCCAGCCGGGCGAGCAGGTGATCGCGACGCTCGCGGAACGCCTCGCGAAAGCGCGCCTCGTCGGCCGCCCCGTGGGCGAGCGCCCAGACGCACGCGCGCTGGACGAACGGCGGGACGCAGGTCAGCGTGTGCTCGACCACCTTCACCACGCGCGCCCGGAGCGCGGGGGGCGCGGCGAGGTAGCCGGCCCGCCAGCCCGTCATCGCGTACAGCTTCGAGAAGCTCCCGATGGTGACCACCGGGACCTCGGGCGGCGCGAGCGCGGCCGGGGAGACGTGGGTGCCGTCGTAGACCAGGGACTCGTACGTCTCGTCGCTGACGACCGTGAGCCCCTTGCGGGCCGCGATCTCGAGCGCGTCCTTGATCTCCCCCCGACGGAGCAACCGGCCCGTCGGGTTCGCCGGGGAGACCAGCAGGAGGAGCTTCGCGCGCGGCGTGATCGCGTCGAACAGCGCGTTCGGGTCGAACGCGAAGTTCTCGCGCAACGGGAAGTAGACCGGTTTCGCCCCGATCAGCCGGATCGGCTGCTCGAACAGGTAGGTCGGATCGGGCAGCAGCACCTCGTCGCCGGGGCCGACCGTGGCGAGCAGCGTCGCGTAGATCGCGAACTTGGCGGGGAGCACGACCACGTCCTCGGGCCCGACCGGGATGCGGTGGCGCTCGCCGAGGCGCTGGGCGATCGCCGCCCGCAGCTCGGGGAGACCGGCCGCCGGGGCGTAGCGGGTCCATCCCTCGTTCATCGCCGCGTACGCCGCGTCCCGGATGCCGGCGGGGGTGTCGAAGTCCGGCTCGCCGATGTGCAGGCCGACTACCGGTTCGCCCTGCGCCCGCAGCCGGAAGATCCGCTCGATCAACGCGAGGATCGGGGACTCGCCGATCTCGTCGACGGTCACGGGCGCTCCATCCCGCACGGAGGATAAGCCCGGCGACGGCCCGGAGGCGCCCCGCCCGTGCGGGTCAGCGGGCGCGCCGCGCGGCCCGCAGCGCGGCCCCGACCTTGCGCATCGCGCGCGCGCGATGCGAGATCGCGTTCTTCGCCGCGGCCGGCGCTTCGCCGAACGTCCGATCCCAGCCGTTCGGCACGAAGATCGGGTCGTAGCCGAACCCGTGGCGTCCGCGGGGCCGGTCCGCGATCGAGCCGTGCACCTCGCCCCGGAACGTCCAGCGGCGACGTCCGCGCCGCAGCCCGGCGACGGTGGCGAAGTACGCGCCGCGCGGCCGGTGGGCCAGCAGCTCGAAGATCGGGCCGAACCGCCAGACGCGCAGGAAGTGGGCGGAGTAGACGCCGGGGAAGCCGCGCAGCGACGGGATGAACAGCCCGGAGTCCTCGATCAGTACGTAGCCCTCCACGTCGTCCACCGCATCGAGCTTGGCCGCCACCACCTCCTCGAGGCGGTCGGCCTGCGGCTCGGGCAGCGTCCGCGGCGCCCAGCGCGTCGCGACGCCGAACTCGGCGAGGACGTCGCGGACCTCCCGGAACTTCCCGGGGTTGCTGCTCACGAACGTGACGGTCGTCACCGGACGGGCCCCCTACCAGGGGTACTCGTCGTAGGCGATGATCTCGTCCGGGCTCTTGCGCCCGTCGCCGTCGCCCTTCGCCGAACCGTTCGACGCGACGGGGTAGCCGATCGGGACGATCGCGATCGGGTGGATCCCCTCGGGCACGTGCAGCACCGTACGGACCTTCTCGTCGTTGAAGTCGATGATCCAGTTCGTGCCCAGCCCCTCGGCGGTGGCCGCCAGCTGGAGGTGGTCGATCGCGACGGCCACGTCGAGCGGATAGGCCGAGATGTAGCCCCCGATGGTCACCGCGATGTCCTCCTCGACGGCGAAGGCGACGATCGCCGCGGGGGCCTCGGCGATGAGCCGCCCGCGGCTCGACGCCTGCGCCAACAGCCGCTTGCGCTCGTCGTCCTGGACGACCACGAACCGCCACGGCTGGAGGTTGTGCTGGCTCGGGGCGAGTCGCGCGGCCCCGAGGATCGCCTTCAGCTTCTCGGGCGGCACCGGTCGCGGCTGGTACTGCGCGCAGGGCCGGAACGAGCGAATCGCGTCGAGAACGTCCATGACGACCGACCGAGAAGAAAGGGGCGATGGTACGGGGTGGCCTCGGGAGCCTACCCCTCCGTGCACGCAGGGCGCATCCGACGTTGCGAGGGGGGCGCCCGTTAAAAGCATTTGCGACAGCCGACGCGCCCGACGCGCGCGGTCGCCTCCGCGGGCGGCCGGCCCGAGGGCGAGCCGCGGTCCCAGGTCCCGCCAGACGGTCGCGGTCTCGTGGTGCGCCCCCGCCGCGGTCGAGATCCAACCGGTGCCGACCCGCTACCCCCCGATCGCTTCGCAGAGACGGCGGGCGGGTTTGTCGGACAGCACCCCCACGACCGCCGACGCGGCCCCGATCGCGCCCAGGTCGTGGGCGAGCGACCCCGCGAGGGGGCGCCCGAGGCCGCGGCCCCGGTAGGGACGCCGCAAGCAGATCGCGCCGATCTCCCCGCGGGCCCCCACGTGCGGCGGTCGGGCGTCGCCGCCCCGGACGAAGCCGACGATCCCGTCGGACCGGGTGTCGGCCACGAGCGTCGCCTCGTCGTCGCCCGACGTCAGGTGGCGCGCCCATCGCTCGGTCCGTTGGGGGAGCTCCCGGGACAGCCGCTCCAAGTAGGCGGGGTCCCCGATGCCCCGGTAGGCGGCCCGCCGGATCGGGATGCGGACGTCGGCCAGCGCCCCCGCGTCGGCGGCGGCCGCCCGCCGGATCCGGACCTCCGTCCCCGCCGACAGCCGACCGCCGGACGTCCCGACCCCACGCGGGACCGGCAGTCCGCCTATAGTGTTAAATATGGCGGACAGGGCTCGGGGAGCGCTGCTGACAAGCGTCCGACAAACGGGCGGGCGTCGGCGACGCACGACGGACCACGAAACCCCACAGGAAGGCGCGCGCGATGTATCTGAAGCGGGTGAAGCTGAGGAACTTCAAGTCGTTCTCCGGCGCGACCGAGATCCCGTTCCAGCCCGGGTTCACCGGGGTCGCGGGACCGAACGGGATGGGCAAGTCGAACATCTCGGACGCCATCCTGTTCGTGCTCGGCCCGACCAGCTCGAAGGCGCTGCGGGCCGAGCGGCTCACGCACCTGTTCTTCAACGGGGGCGCCTCGAAGAAGCCGGCGACCGAGTGCGAGGTCTCCCTCGTCTTCGACAACGGGGACCGGCTGCTGCCCGTCGACACCCCCGAGGTCGAGATCACCCGGTACGTGAAGCTCGCCCCGTCCGACCCGGACGGCTACTACTCGTACTTCTACGTCAACGGCAAGCGGACGACCCAGACCGACATCGACAACGTCCTCTCCCACGCGCGCCTCTCGGGCGACGGCTACAACCTCGTCCAGCAGGGGGACGTCAACAAGGTCGTGACGATGGGCCCGATCCCCCGCCGGGGACTGGTCGAGCGGCTGGCCGGGATCAGCCACTACGACGAGGAGCTCGACCGGGCCGCCGCGAAGCGGACCGATCTCGAGCAGAACCTCGACCGGATCGGCACCCTCCTCTCCGAGATCAAGAGCCGCATCGGCGCCCTCGAGGGGCAGCGGCTGCAGGCGATCCAGTACCAGCAGCTCCAGGACCAGAAGCGACGGTCCGAGGCTCGCCTCGCGAGGGCCGGTCACAAGCTCGCCGAGCAGGAGCTCGCGACGTGTACGAAGCAGGTCGAGGCCGTCCGGACCGAGCTCGCCCGTCTCGACACCGAGCGGGCGACGCTCGCCGCACGCGAGGCCGAGCTCGCGGCGCAGATCGACGCGATCGACCGGGAGGTCGCCGAGGCCGGCGGCCAGGCCGCGGTGAAGTTCAAGGCCGAGCTCGACGAGAAGAAGATGGCGTACGCCCGGCTCGATCAGAGCGTGGGCCACCTGACGGAGGCGCTCGAGGCGCTCGACGCCCAGGTCGCCGAGCTGGGAAAGTCCCTCGGGGCCGACCGGCGCCAGCACGACGCCCTGAACCGTCAGGAGGTCGGGCTCGCCGAGGAGCTCGCGGCGCTGGAGAAGAGCGCCGAGGCGCAGTCGCGCGAGATGCAGGGCGCGGCCGGGACCCCCGGGCGCTCGCAGGAGAAGCTCGCCGGGGCCCGCAAGCAGCAGCTCGAGCTCGAGCGGCAGCTCGACGCGAAGCAGAAGGCGTGGCAAGCCGCGATCCAGGCCCGCGAGGCCGCCAGCGCGGCGGTCCAGGCGGCCGAACGGGACCAGGCCCAGGCCGAGGACGACGTGCGGGAGCGCGAGGTCGAGGCGAAGGACCTCGAGCTTCGCATCCGGGAGGCCGCCCCCTCGAAGGGCACGACCCCCGCGTCGACCGGCGACCTCCAGAAGGAGCTGTTCCAGCTCAAGACCAAGGAGAAGGCGCTCACCGCCGAGGCGGACCGCCTCGGCGCCGAGGTCACCGAGCTCAACCGTCGCTACCTCACGCTCGATGCGCGTCTCAAGGCCCGCGCGGAGTCCGGCGGACGCCCCAACGCCCTCGCGGCGGTCGATTTCCTGCTCTCCCAGCGGAACCTAGGCAAGGTCCACGGCATCCGGGGCACGGTCGAGGAGCTCGCCGAGTTCGAGCCGAAGGTGAAGACCGCCCTCCAGGTCGCCGGAGGCAACCGGTTCCAGGCGCTGGTCGTCGAGACCGATCAGGTCGCGGAGGAGTGCATCCGGCGGCTCCGGGACGAGAAGCGGGGCCGTGCGACGTTCCTTCCCCTCAACAAGATGCTGCCCGGCCGGCCGCACGGCAAGTCGTTGCTGGTGGCGAAGTCGGACGGCGCGGAGGGGTTCGCGATCGACCTGGTGCGGTTCGACGAGGCCCTGCGCCCCGCGTTCTGGTACGTCTTCGGCGAGACGGTCGTGATGAGCGACCTCGCGCGCGCCCGAGCCCAGATGGGCGGCGTCCGCCTCGTCACGCTCTCGGGCGACCTCATCGAGGCGACCGGCGCGATCTCGGGCGGCTATCTCGACCCGTCCGGTGGTCGGGGCGCCGACAGTGCGGTGGAACTGAAGCGCGTCGGCGACGAGCTCCGCGAGAAGAGCGGGGCCGAGTCGGCGGCCCGCACCGAACTCGCGAAGACCGCGGAACGGATCCGGGTCGTCGCCGAGGAGCTCGCCACCCGATCGATCCAGGACCAGGCCCACCAGTCGACGCGGGCCGTGCTCGACAAGGACCTCGCGGCCGCCCGCCAACGCCTCTCCGACGCCCGCGCCCGCGTGACCGCGGGCACGCAGGCGGAGGGCAAGGCCCGCGGCGCGCTCGCGACGGCCGAGGCGGGGGTCGCGAAGCTGACCGGCGAGATCGCGACGATCAAGACGTCGATCCAGCAGGCCCAGGAGCAGTACCTCGGCCTGCTCCCCGAGGCGCTCTCGTCCCGGCTGCGCACGCTGCAGGAAGCGAGCCAGAAGACCGCCGACGCGCGCGTCCGGGTGAACGGCGAGCTCGAGTCGGTCCGGGCCTCGATCGCCGCGCTCGCGACGAACCTCTCCGCGCGCACCGCCGAGCTCGACTCCGCGAACCGGGCGGTGGCCGCGAAGCGCAAGGAGCTCGCGGCGACGCAGAGGTCGCTCGCCGCGGCCCGCGAGTCGCTCGACGCGCTCAAGGCCGTGGAGGCGAAGCAGGGCGAGGCCCAGAAGGGGCTCGCGGAGAAGAAGCGCGCGATCGACGCGGAGCGGCTCAAGGTCACGGGGCGCCTCGGCGAGGTCCAGGCGAACCTCACCACCCGCCAGGGGATGCTCACTTCCGAGGAGACCCGACGGGCCCTGGCGGAGCAGCACCTGAACGAGCTTCGGGAGGCGCTGCGGCAGTACCCGGATCCGGAGCCGGACGAAAAGCCGGCGTCGATCGAGGAGCTGAAGCGATCGATCGCGACGTACGAGCAGCAGCTCGCGGCGATGGGCGCCGTGAACCTGAAGGCCGTCGAGGAGTACGACGCCGAGAAAGGACGCCTCGACGAGTTCGCCCACGAGGTCGACCGGCTCACGACCGAGAAGACCGAGCTCACCGGGCTCGTCGCGGAGATCGAGACGAAGAAGCGCGAGAAGCTGCGCGAGGTCGTCGGCCAGGTCGGCACGCACTTCAAGGAGATCTACGGCGAGCTGTCGGCGGGCGGCGAGGGCGAGATCGAGCTCGAGAACCCGGACGATCCGCTCGCGGGAGGGCTCCTGATCCGCGCCCAACCGGTCGGCAAGACCGTCGCGCGGCTCGAGCAGCTGTCCGGGGGCGAGAAGTCGCTCGCCAGCCTCGCGTTCATCTTCTCGCTGCAGCGGTACGACCCGAGCCCGCTCTACGTCTTTGACGAGGTCGACATGTCGCTGGACGGGCTCAACGCGGAGTACGTCGGGCGGATGCTCCGGCGGAACTCCGAGCGCGCGCAGTTCGTCGTGATCTCGCTGCGCAAGGTGACCCTCAAGTTCGCCCAGCATCTGTTCGGCGTCACGATGCGCGGAGACGGCTGCTCCCGCGCGGTCGGGATCCACCTCGACGACATCCACGACGTGGAGAGCCGGGACGGGGCCCGGTCGCCCGACGGTCCGATGCCGATGGAGGCCCGGTGACGATCGCCGAGTCGGAGGCCCGCGAGCTCGTCGCGCCGGCCGCGATCCCCCGCGAAGCGGCCGAGAAGGTGCTGCGCTACCTCGTCTTCCACCGCTCGCTCCTCGGCGAGACCGAGGACGCCTCCCAGCTCCTCGAGCGGTACCTCGGCCTCGTCGAGAACCTCAAGGAAGGGGTCCACCTCGTGATCCCCGACCCGTTCCAGCGGGCGATGGCGCTCCTGTTCGAGCTCGTCATGGAGGAGGAGTTCGATCCGTGGGAGATCGACCTCGTGAAGTTCACCCAGTCGTACCTCGAGCGCGTCCGCACCGACGGCGCGGTGAACTTCGCGATCGCCGGGCGGCTCATCTACATGGCGTGGAGCATCCTCTACCTCCAATCGGAGGAGCTGCTGAGGGCCCGGGCCGAGCCCGAGGTCACGGCGCCCGCCGACGGTACGGTCGACGCGGCCCCGGACGACGGGTACCTGCCGCTGATGGAGACGCCCGAGGCGGTCGACGTCACGTCGCAGGTGCTGGGCACCGCGGACGCCCCGCCCCTCCTCGAGATGGTCCGTCACCCCGAGACCCGGCCGGTCTCGCTCCTCGAGCTCGTCCGCGCGTTCGGGGAGGCCGAGGAGGACGCCCGTCGGACGATCAAGATCCAGGAGCTGCGCGAGCGACTCCGCGAGGAGCAGCGGGCGCCGCCCGAGGTCCTCGTCCACGGGGACATCCCCGAGGTCGATCTCGCCGACACGTGGGAGGCCGCGCGGCGGCACCCGATCGGCGAGCCGTTCCCGCTCCTCTCGCTCTGGAACCCGCGCTCCGGCCGCGACCGGCTCGTCGCCGTGTTCCTCGCCGCGCTGTTCCTCGCCCGCGAGCGGTCGATCGAGCTGCGGCAGGAGCGCCTCGCGGAGTCGCCGGTCGAGGTCGTCCGGACGGCGGACGAACGGCGGCGCGTCGTCGAGGAGGCGCCCTGATCCCATGCCGTCGAAGCTGGACGACCTCGTCTTCCGCGTCGAAGCGATCCTGTTCGCCGCCGGCCGGCCGATGAGCGTGAAGGAGCTCACCGCGGCGCTGGGCCTCGACGACTACCGACCGGTCCAGCATGCCGTGCGGACGCTCGAGCAGACGTACGACCACCGCCAGTCGGCGCTCGAGGTCCGACGGGTCGGCGACCGCTACGCGCTCCAGCTCCGCGAGCCGTACGTCCCCACGGTCCACGCCGTCACCCCCGTCGAGATGGCGCCGCGGACGCTGAAGGCGCTCACGGTCATCGCCTACCACCAGCCGATCCTCCAGAGCGTCCTCGTCCGGATGATCGGGGACGTCGCCTACGAGGAGGTCCAGCATCTGCGCGGCCTCGGGCTCGTCAGCACCGAGCCGAAGGGCTCGACCCTCGAGCTCGCGACGACCCGTCGGTTCGCCGAGTACTTCGGCATCGCCTCGACGCGCCCCGAGGAGATCCGCCGCTTCCTCGAGCAGAAGCTCGGGGTCCCGCCGGCGCCAGCCCCGGCCCCGGCGGAACCGGGCCCCGCCGGGCCGCCGGCCGATCCCCCCGCGCCCGACGACGCCTCCCCGCCGCTCGAGGCGGCCCCGCCCCCCGCGCCGGCGGCCTAGAGCGCGCCGCACTGGGGGCAGCGCACCGGCTCCGCCGGCCGGGCCGTCCCGCAGTACGGGCACTGGAACGTCGCGCCGGCGCTCCCGGGCGGGGCGGCCGGAGGGAGCGGCGGCGCCGCCGGCGGCGGGGACGGGGCGTGCGCCCCCCACGGGACGGCGGCGGGCTTCGGCCGGCTCGGACGGACCAGCACGAGGACGAGGACCACGGCGACGGCGACCCCGACGCCGAAGATGATCTCGACCGTGGCCCACGGGAACGACGACCCGCCCGAGCTCGGGGGGATGCCGGGCGTGGGCCCCGTGTACACGTAGCCGGTGATCGTGCCGTTGTACAGCATGGCGAGCAGCGGCACCGCTTCGAGCGTCCCCCAGCCCGTGGTCGGGTCCCAGCCGGCGGCCGCCGCGAAGACGTAGTTGTTCCCCTCCACGACGTCGAGGAACGGGCTCGTCGGCACGCTCGGGTGGGCGGCGTAGAAGCTCGCCGACGCGTAGAGGGCCGGGTCGAGGTACCCGAGCGGGCGGAACGTGGCCAGCGAGTTGTCGCTGCGGACGGCGACCTCGTCGGCCACCAGGCCCGCGAAGGTCGGGGCGGCGATGCTCGTCCCCTCGAGGAGCTCGCCGAAGATCGCGCCCGTCGCGTTCGCAAAGACGGTGACGATCGTCGTGTTCGCCGGGAACGCCACGTCCGGCTCGGCGCGATCGAGCACCCCGAGGCCCTGGGTCGCGGCCGCGCTCGCGATCGCCGGCTGGGCCGCCGAGTGGAACTGCCACGACGGCTCCGCGTAGACGGTGCTGAGGCCGCCTTCGCTGCCCGCGTACTCCCCCGGGCCGCCGAGCGTGTCGTACCAGGTCACCACGTTGCGGATGCCCGTGATGTTCCCGTCGAACTCGACGACGAAGCCGCCGGTCTCGTTGTACCACCCGGCCGGGACGCCGGACAGCGTGAGGGAGACGCCGCCGACGGCGATCGCCCCGCTCGTGTTGAACGCCGCGCTCGCCGGCCAGGACGGCCACGGGCCGGTCGCGCGGCCGGTGAGGCTGTCGGGCGCGTTGCCCTGGTCGCCGCTCGCGACCGAGATCGTCACGCCCGTCGCGGCCGCCTTGGCGAGCCCGGCGTCCCAGATCGCGTCGGTCGTGTCGGGCAGTCCGAAGGAGGCGCTGACGGCCGCGAGGCCGGCGGCCCCGTACGAGTAGTTGAGCGCGGCGCCGAGCTCGTACCCGAAGTCGTCCGCGATGTCCCCGAGCGTCGCGGAGCCAGTGACGAGGCTGCCCGAGAAGTAGAAATTGTAGAGTGGGGCGCCCGGCGCAAGGCTGCCCGCCATCTCGAGATCGAGGCAGTTCTCGACCTGGTCGAGGGTGCTGTCGTTGAGCCCGGTGTACGGGCCGGGCGGCGGAGGGGTGAGGCCGTCGAGGGTCACGGGGACCCCCGTCACGTTCGACACGGGCCACCCCGGCCCGAGCGTGTGCTCGAGGTACCAGTCGACGACCGTCGGATCGAACGGCGCGAGGTCCGTGCCCGTCGACTCGTTCCAGCCGCTCGCGAGCAGCGTGGCGACCGCGACGTGCGTGGGGTACGTGGCGTTGAGGACGTCGCCGCCGGCCAGCAGTTCGCTCGCGCCCAGCGCCTCGGTGAAGTCGGAGCCCAGGAACCACTGGGCGCCCGAGGTGTTGCCCTCGATGTACGCGGGGGCTGTCGCGGGATCGGTGAGCGGGACCGGCGCGGACGCCGTCATCTCGTACGAGAGCGCGGGGTCCGCGGCGTTCGAGAGGCCGCCGATCCCGGTCACGATCTTCGCGAGCGCGCTCGGCAGCGTGACGGCACCGACCGAGGTGTAGAGCGGCGAGGCGCCCGACGCGCCGAGGTCGTCGAGCTCGACCCCGAACATCGACTCCACCTCGCCCGCCGGGACGACCGCGCGGACGCCGAGATCGCCCGGCACGACCTCGAGGTCGGTCGCTCCGTGCCCGCTCAGGAAGGAAGACGCCTCCGCGACCGAGCTCGGGGGCGGGGCGAACTCGGCGTCGTACTCCGCCGAGGTAAGATAGTGGCCGTACTGCGGCGAGGCGGGATCCTCGATCGCCGCAAGGAACGCGGAGAGCCCACCCGGATCGGCCCCGGCGAGCGTCAGGGTGAGGCCGATGGGGGTGTCGGCGGCCAGGGCGAGCGGGTGGACGCCGGCCGGGACCGGCTGGGCGTCCGTGAGCGGTTCGGACGCGGCACCGGTCTCGGCGGCCGTCGGGCCGGGCCCGGCGGCCGCCGCTCCGACCGGATGCACGCTCGCGCACGCGCTCGCCACGACCAGGAACCCGGCGAGCACCGCGAGCGTCGCCCGTCGGGGGAGCATCGCCCGCACCCACCCGCGCGCTCCTAATCAGGCGAGCGGTCGGACCGGGTCGAGCAATCCTTTAGCGGCGACCGGGTTAGCCCGCCGCGATGGCCCCGCCGGAGCCGAGCGCCCCGCCCGAGTGCGTCTTCTGCCGGATCGCGGAGCACCGGGCGCCGGCGCACGTGCTGTACGAGGACGACGCCACGATGGCGTTCCTCGACATTTTCCCGTTCACGCGCGGCCACGCCCTCGTGATCCCGAAGCGCCACGGCGCCCGGATCACCGACCTTCCGCTCGAGGACCAGACCCGCCTCGTGCAGACGCTCGATACGATCTGCCGCCGGTCGGAGCGGCTCACGGACGACTACAACGTCGCGCTCAACGCGGGGGCCCGGGCCGGCCAGATCGTCTTCCACGTGCACTTCCATGTGATCCCCCGGTACGGGGAGGCGAACCCGTTCCATCCGAACGTCCGCAACCGCCTCGCGGACGATGACGCGCGGGCGCTCGTCGCGACGCTCTCCGCGCCCTGAGGCCGGATGGAGCCCGAGCCTCGAAGCCCCGCGGTGGCCGGGACGTTCTACGCCGAGGACGGTTCGGCGCTCGCCCGCCAGATCGAGGCGTGCTTCCTCTCGGATCGGGGCCCCGGTGCGCTGCCCACCCGCCAGCGCAGCCGGACGCGTCGGCTCCGCGCGGTCGTCGTGCCCCACGCCGGCTACGAGTACTCCGGACCGATCGCCGCGCTCGCGTACGCGCGGATCGCCGCCGAGGCCCCGCCCGAGGCGGTCGTGATCCTGGGCGTCGACCACTACGGCCTCGGCCGGGGTCCCGCGCTCTCCGATCGGCCGTGGGCGACGCCCTTGGGACCGGTCGCGGTCGACCACGGGCTCGTCGAGCGGTTGCGCGTCCCGCCGATCGCCGTCGACGAGGCGGCCCACGCCCGGGAGCATTCGATCGAGGTCCAGCTGCCGTTCCTCGACTATGTCCTGCCGCATCCCCGGTTCGTCGCCCTCCAGGTGCCGTTCGCCCCGATCGAGGAGCTCCGACGGGTGGGCGAGGCGGTCGCGCGGGCCGTCGAGGGCCGGGACGTCCTGCTCGTCGCCTCCACGGAC
>Ga0335074_10001900_pt1 | contig 28330 bp, 32 predicted proteins | sample Lox_Sample_23_FD_206715 | JGI IMG/M metagenome (GOLD analysis project Ga0335074, IMG submission 206715) | Soil microbial communities from Loxahatchee National Wildlife Refuge, Florida, United States - Lox_Sample_2.3 | ecosystem: Environmental > Terrestrial > Soil > Wetlands | place: USA...
ATGCGCATCTACGACGAGATGCCGGGTCGCGGTTTTGCCGTGTCGTTCATCAGCGAGAGCGAGAACGGCGTGGAAACCCGCTGCTACATTCGCGACGAAGGCGAAGATGCCGATCGCATAAAGGAAATGACTGCGCTCGAAAAGATCACGCTGCCGCAGCTCTTCGAATATCTCGAAGAATTGACGGCGGTGGAGGCCTCGAAAACCTAGAGTTTTAGTAAGATATCCGTCACGTCGCCGGGCGACACTCCCATCGCGGCAAGTACGCCGGGTGAGCGAATCGCGTCCGCCGCGATGCCGAAGGCCACGTGCTTGGGCATGAATTTCTCGCCCTCGGAGACGCGCTTGGCGGCCTCGTTCCAGACGTTGAAGGCTTCGCGACTGAGCCACACGCTTCGGCTGCCGTCGGGCACCTTGAAGGCCAGCGTGTTGAAGCGCAGCAGGGCAGGCCGTTCACCCGCCTGGGCGTTGGGTTCGGGCACGCGCGAGGCCGTCAAACGGACACCTGCGTCTTCGGGGAGTTCGTAACTCTCGAGTTTCTCGCGTGGCAACACTTCTTCAAGCGACGGACCGAGGGCCGGTTCTTCCAACAGCGCAACGAGCAGGGTTCGCACGGTAATGAACGGCTCGCGTAACGCGCCGGCGAGACGTGCCGCATTACGCATAAATGCCAAGACCTCATCCGAAAGGAAAATCTGCTCGGTCTCTGCCATACGTGAGCCTCCCTTGGCTTCCGGCGGGGCCACCCCTGCGACCCCAAGAACTCACGGGCACCCATGCTTACCATCGACGTCGTCACGCTCTTTCCGGAGGTCTTTGCGCCCTTCGTCGGGCTTTCGATTATCGGGCGCGCGGTTGAAGCGGGGACGATCGCGATCCGCTACCATCATTTGCTCGATGCGCTGCAAGGTAACGAACGTGCCGATGACACGCCGTTCGGCGGCGGCGCCGGCATGGTATTGCGCGTCGAACCGCTCGCGCGCGTGCTCGACGCGATCATCGCATCGGCTCCGCCGCGCGAGCGACGCACGATCGTGGTCCCGGCGCCCGGCGGCCGCGCGTTCACGCACGCGCAGGCGCAGCAGCTCGCAACGCTCGATCGTCTTATCCTGGTCTGCGGCCATTACGAAGGCATCGATGAACGCCTCGCCGCGCTCTATCCCGTGGAGGAGTTTACGGTCGGCGATTTCGTGCTCACCGGCGGCGAGCTCGCAGCCCTGGCCATCCTCGACGCCACCGCACGGCTCGTCCCAGGCGTGATCGACGCCGAATCGGCGGCGCAGGAATCCTTCGCGAATGGGCTACTGGACCACCCTAGCTACACCCGGCCGGCGGTGTTTCGCGGGGTCGCCGTGCCCGAGGTGCTCCTCTCCGGCGACCATGCCAAGATCGCCGCGTGGCGGCGGGAACAGTCCCGAGCCCGCACCGCGGCCCGCCGGAAGGACTTGCTGGACGAGCCCCAGCCGTGATACTATCCCGAGGTTGTCGCGGGGCCACGCCCTGTCGTATTTGCATCTGCCGTATAGAGAATTTGTGCCATGAACGTCATCGACGTACTGAATAGCGAGCAGCTCAAAGGATCGGTCCCCGATTTTCGGTCGGGCGACACGGTCAAAGTCTATTCCAAGGTCGTCGAGGGCGGCAAAGAACGCACGCAGATGTTTGAAGGCGTCGTTACGGTCTGCAAGGGCGGGGGCGCCCACGCGTCGGTGACGGTGCGCCGCGTCGCGCACGGCGTCGGCGTCGAGAAGACGTTCCTCTTGCATAGCCCCCGCGTCGAAAAGATCGAAGTCAGCAAGCGCGGCATCGTCCGCCGCAGCCGGCTGTACTATCTCAGCGAGAAGATCGGTAAAGCCGCGCGCATCAAGGAAAAGAAGGCGGTCAAGTAAACCGCTGACAGCCTTCGTTCTGTTGGGCTTGGTCGCTGTATTCGCGATCGCCCGTCTGGCGCTGAACACCAAGCTTCTTACGGCCGGCGACGAAGAGTCGTCGGCCGTTGCTGCGCTGCGGAGTTATTTCGATATCATCATCGTCGCGGGGTTGGTCGCCCTGCTCCTGGTCGTCTTCGTCATCCGCACGTATTACATTTCGTCGATCTCGATGATTCCGACGCTGCAGATCGGCGACGTTTTCCTGATCGACCAGCTTACCTATCACCTGCATCCGCCGCGGGACGGCGACATCGCGGTCTTCATGCCGCCGATTCCCGGTCAGCCAAACGACTTCATCAAGCGAATTATCGGTGCCCCGGGCGACACGATCGCGATTTCCGGCGGTACCGTGTATCGCGATGGCAAGGCCCTGCTCGAACCGTACGAAAACCAGCCCCCGAACTACGATCTGGCGATCCGGAACTACTCGATCTACGTCAACGGGGTCGCCTTGGATCCGGCGCAGGCCGACATTCCCTCGCGGGGAAAGTGGCAATCACCCGATCGAATTCCCCGCGGATTCTTCTTCGTGCTCGGCGACAATCGGAATTATTCCGACGACTCGCACGTATGGGGATTCGCACGGCAAGCCGCCTTCAGCGGACGCGCGTTCATGATTATCTGGCCTCATTTGAAAGTGTTATGACACCTTACGATCTTCTCGGTTTGGTCGCGATCATTTTGGTTTCGCGAATTGCCCTCTCGATTCGACCGGTGACGGCCGCATCGAATGGGCGCAGCATCGCAATCGCGCGCGAGTATCTCGATCCGTTCATCTACGCCGGACTGGCGGCATGGCTGCTCATCACCTTCGTCGCGCGGACGTACTACATACCGTCGGCCTCGATGGTGCCGACGCTCGAAGTGCACGACGTGCTGCTAGTCGACAAGTTCGAGTACCGCTTTCACCCCCCGCACGAAGGCGACATCGTGGTCTTTCCGCCGCCGATTCCGACGCCCGACGACTTCATCAAACGCGTGATCGGCCTGCCCGGCGAGCGCGTGGCGATTAGCAAGGGCATCGTGTACATCAACGGCGTCGCCTTGAGCGAACCCTATATTGCGCAAAAACCCGACTACGATCTAAAGATTGCTAACTACAGCATCTTGGTCAACGACGGGTTCGGTTGGCGAGCACTCGATCCGTCGGAGGCCAACGTGCCGCCCAAGTCGCAATGGACGGCGCCGGATACGATCCCGCCAAATTGCTTTCTCATGCTGGGCGACAATCGCAACGATTCGGAAGATTCGCACGTCTGGGGCTTCGCGCAAGACGGCGGCACCTTCGCAACCGGTCCACGTGCCGGCGAACGCGCCGGCTTCACTGGTCGCGCGTTCCTGATCTTCTGGCCGCTCGACCAAATGAAAATCTTGAAATAGACGCGAATATCGTCTGCCGTGGTCCGGTTCGTGCAACTGCGCTCGCTCGCGAGCCTCGTGCTGCAACTTGCGATCCTCGGCGCGCTGATCGCCGCATTTTTCATCCGATTTTGGCAAGTCTCCGGGCCATCGATGTCGCCGCACGTCAGCTCCGGAGAATTCGTGATCGTCAACACCTTGGCGTATCGTTTCGGCGCCCCGCAGCGCGGCGACATCGTCGCGTTTCGGCACGAATCGATTACGCCCGAGGTTTACATCAAACGCGTCGTCGGACTGCCCGGAGATCGGATACGGATCGATCGCGGAACCGTATTCCTCAACGGCACGCCACTCGCAGAGCCGTACGTCCGCTATGGCGACGATCGTAGCATCCCCGAGACGACCGTTCCGGCGCAAAGTGTCTACGTGCTCGGCGATAATCGGGCGGTAAGTGAAGACTCGCGCGTCTTCGGCCCCGTCCCCGACGGCGAGGTACTCGGGAAAGCCGTCGCCGGAATCTGGCCGCTTGGCTCGATCGGCGCCCTGTGAAGGAGCAGCTCGACAAAGTCGTTCAGTGGTATCCGGGGCACATGGTCCGTGCGATGCGCCGGATCGCCGATTATCTCAAGCTGATCGACATCGTGATCGAAGTCATCGATGCGCGCGCCGTGCGCAGCGATGCCAACCCGATGCTCGACCAACTCATCGGCGACCGCGCGCGCCTCGTCGCGCTGAGTCGCGACGATCTGGCCGACCCGGCAACGACTAAGCGCTGGATCGAGCACTTCGCGGAGCGTGGGCGCGAAGCGATCGCCGTCGAGGCTCGCGCCCAGCAGAGCGTCTCGCGCGTCCTGGCAGCCGTTACCGCCCACGCGAAAGCGCGCAGCGGACTCTCGCGCGTGATCGTGGTCGGCGTGCCGAATTCGGGAAAGTCGTCGATTATCAACGGTCTGTTGCGCCGGGGTGCGGCTAAGACCGAAGACCGCGCGGGCGTCACGCGACAGCTGCAATGGTTTCGGCTCGCGCCGAACATCGAACTCATGGACACGCCGGGGATTCTCGTGCCTAAGATTCCCAGCGCGCAAGCGCAGTGGAAGCTCGCCCTGATCGGAGCGGTACCGCGCGAGCGTTACGATCCCTACGAAGTGTGCATCGAGTTCCATCGCTGGCTTATGCAGCGCAGCCGCGGACGTACGCCCGTTCCCGACCTTGCCGCGTTTGCAAGCGCGCGCGGCTTCGTGCGCCGCGGTGGCGAGATCGACGAGCACAACGCCGCGCAGGCCTACATCAAGGCGTTCAACGACGGAGTTTTTGGGCGCATCAGTCTCGAAGCTCCGGGCGATAATGACGGACAAGCAGCGTAAGCACAAGAATGCCTACGAGCGCGAGCGCCGCCGGCTGCACCGCTTGCATCGCTTCGAAAATGCGGCCCGCGACCGCGGCTTTCGTCTAATCGGCGGCGTCGACGAGGTTGGCCGCGGTCCGCTTGCCGGTCCGGTGGTGGCCGCGTGCGTCGTTGCGTCCGAGCCGCTGATGTTACGCGGCCTCAACGACTCCAAAGTCGTGCCGCCACCACGCCGGCGCGAGCTCGCGCAGCAAATCAGAACGTGCGTGACGGGCTACGGCATTGGACTCGCGAGCGTCGCGGAGATCGATCGGCTCAACATCTATTGGGCGAGCGTGCTGGCGATGGAGCGTGCGATCGCCGCGCTCGGCTGCGCGCTGCCCGACTACCTCTACACCGACGCGGTCCGCATCCGTTCGTACAACCGGCCGCAGGAGCCGCTAATCAAGGGCGACGCTTTGTGCGCGGTCGTCTCCGCGGCGTCGATTTTAGCCAAAGTCTACCGCGACGAACTGCTCGAGCAACTCGATCGCGAGGACCCGCGCTACGGCTTCGCCGAGCACAAAGGCTACGCCACGCCGACGCACATCGCAGCCCTGCGCCTCCACGGTCCGAGTGTCCATCACCGGGCGGCGTTCCGTCGGGTGAAGGAAGCCCAGCTCGAACTCTTGTTCGCTCAAGACCCCGACGCAGTGGAGGAGGGTGACAACTTCGAGCTCGAGTGGGAAGGGGCGCAAGGGTGAGGACCTGGCAGCAGCCTTCTTGGTCCGCGCCGGCTACCGTATCGTGGCCCGCAATGTCCGCGGGCCCGGAGGCGAGATCGACCTGGTCTGCGTCGAGGGCGGAGCCCTCGTCTTCGTCGAGGTCAAATGGCGCGAAGGGCGGCGCTTCGGCTCGGCGCTCAGTGCAGTCGACCGGCGAAAACGCCGAAAACTACGTTTGATTGCATCGGACTATGCCCAGATCGTTGCCCCGAGCGCAACGATTCGGTTCGATATCGTCACCATAGACGGTAATCGCATAGCCGTGCATCGAAGCGCTTTCTGACCTCATGGACACGACGGCTTAGTGGATTCACTCCAAGGACGGACCCTCGGCGGGCGGTACGAAATCGCCGAGCTACTCGGGCGCGGCGGAACCGCGGACACCTACCGAGGCCTCGACAAAACGTTGCGTCGAGACGTAGCGGTCAAGGTGCTCATCGAGCGTTCCGACGAAACCAACGCGCGCCTTTTGATGGAAGCCCGCGCGATGGCGCGGTTGAATCATCCGCGAATCGTGGCCGTGTACGATGCCGGTGAAGACGCCGGCATTTCATATATCGTGATGGAACTCGTGCGCGGCAAGACCCTCTCGGCGCTCGAGGGCGGCGAACTTGGCTACAAACAGGCGTTGGGCTACATTTACGAAGTGCTCGAAGCGCTAGAGTACGCGAATTCGCAAGGCATCATTCATCGCGACATCAAGCCGTCGAACATCATGATCGTTGAAGACGGCAAGCATACGAAGCTTACCGACTTTGGATTGGCGCGGCGCGCCAGCGAAGTGACGCAGACGACGCGTACCGGGCAAATTGTCGGCACTATCTCTTATCTCGCGCCCGAACGCTTCTTGAGCAAACCAGCCGACGTGCGCAGCGATTTGTATTCCGTCGGCATAGTGATGTACGAAATCTTCACCGGCACACTCCCTTTCCGCAACGATCGCGACGATATCGTTGCGACGATGTACTCGCACGTACACGATTTACCGACGCCGCCGCGCGAGATCAACCGTAACATTCCCGAAGCGCTTGAAATCGTGATCATGCGCGCCATCGAAAAAGATCCGGGGCGCCGCTTTCAAAACGCCAGCGAGTTCATGGCCGATATCCAAGGCCTTCTTGGCCCGGCGACCCACACGCTCGCGGCGGCCGTGCCCGAAACCAAGCCCCTCAAGACCTTTTCGCCATCCTCGGGTGGCACGACCACCGATCCGACGCTGCGCCAAGCGCTCGATCGCGCACTTGCAAGTTCGCGCAACCGCAGCGATGCGCTTGAAAACGTTCTCAAGGGTATGATTGCTACGCGACGCCGCGACTACGACGAAGCAAAAGATGCTTACCTCGCAGCGATGCACGAACTCTCGGCCATCAATAATGAAGTCGAATATGCCAAGACGGCGCTCAAGTACGCTACGATGGTGCTGCAAAAAGCAACCGACGGACGACGCGATCGCAACGAGTTGCGCGACGGCGTGAACCGGCTCAACGAGGCGCTGCGGATCTTTCATGAATTCGGCCTACACGAACAGTACGCCCACACGGAATATATGATCAACGCCCTTGAACGCACTGCGATCGGGATCATTTTCTAACAGCATAGGATGAGCAACGACCGAAAACCGGAACTTCGGCGTTCCGTCACGCCCTGGGGTTCGTTCTCGTGGGGCTATTCCGACGTCGGCGCGGATATCTTCGTCGGCCTCGGGTTGGTGCTCGGTGCCGCGGCGGGCGCATCCAACGTGGCGTTTCTGTTCGCCGGCATCGTCTACGTCTGCATCGGTCTCGCATACACCGAGCTCGCAGCGACCTACCCGGTCGCCGGCGGCGGTCAATACTTCGTACTGCGCGGCCTCGGCGACATTTTCGGTTTCATCGCCGGCTGGGCGGTGCTTCTGGATTTTACCATCGACATCGCGCTCTTCTCGTGGAGTTGCGTCGATTATCTCAGCGAACTGCTGCCGCAGGTCGGCGCGCCGTTTCATCCGTGGTCGCACTTCATCTTGGTCGTCGGGTTGATCGTCGGCTTGTGCGTTCTCAACATCATCGGCGTTCGCGAGTCGACCGCGTTCAATGGTTTCGTAAGCGCGCTGGACGTGGTTAGCGAAACGGCCATCTTGTCGCTCGGCTTTCTCTTTGCGTTTAGCCCCGATTTGCTCGTGCACACGATGCAGAGCAGTTGGCCGACACCCTTTGACTTCATGAAAGGCATCTCGCTTGCGATCGTGTCCTTCGTTGGACTCGAGTCGATCTCGCAAGCCGCCGAAGAGACGCAGCGACCGGCTTCGGTCATTCCGCGAACCTCGACCGCCCTGATCCTTACGATCTTGATTTTTGCCCTTTCGTATGCGAACTTGGCGCTGGGCATGCATACGTGGCATCCTATTCCGCTCGACGCGCACGGCCATGCGCAGATGCTCTGGCAGTGGCTGGGCAACAACGACAACAACGGCAAAGCTGTCGCCTTGATCGCGCGCGAAGTCCCGTACTGGGGCGCGATCGCCGCCTTTTACGTGCCGGTTCTGGGCGCGATCTTGCTCCTGATCTCATCGAACTCCGGAGTGTTCGGGAGCTCGCGCATCGCCTACGCCATGGCCTCAGGCGGCCTTTTGCCTTCGATTTTTCAGCGCGTCCACAAGCGTTTCCGCACGCCGATGATCTCGCTGCTCGTCTTTACCGCGGTCGCGCTGATCGAGGTGATCTTCGCCGCGTTGCCCTCCCTCAGTCCGGCAATGGCAGCACTGTATGCCAAGCATTTCAACGGCGAGAGCGGGATCGATTTTCTCGGGGATCTTTACGCCTTCGGCGCGGCGACAAGCTATTCGTTCGTCTTCGTCGCGCTCGTGGCGCTCCGGCTGACCGATCCGCTGAGTCCGCGCAAGTTCAAAATCCCGATCAACATCCCAATGCGGTTTCGGGGTGAACGCGTCGAGTTTCCGGTCGTCGCGGTGATCGGATTCATCGGCATGACCGCGATCCTGACGTTCACCTTGATCACCCACCCGATCGGCCGTATCGCCGGTCCGTCGTGGATCGCATTTGGGATCGTCCTCTACATCTTCTACCGAGTGCGCAAGCGTTTACCACTCTTTCGTTCGCGCAAGCGTGACTGGCGCAGCGAGCAAATCGAAATCCTGCGCCGTGCCGGCGAACTCGAACTGATGGACGAGTACGTTGCCAACGTCCGCGCGAGCGACGAACGCCGCGCCGGGGACGCAGGCTAGCGATGCGTACCGTTCGCACCGGGCTTGCCATCGCGATGATCGCCATCGGCGCCTATATCCTCACCAGGATGCTGCACTATCCGATCGCTGCTAGTTTCACCGGCATCATTTTGGGCCTGGCCATGGTGGCGCTGGGCATTGTTCGTCTGCGTGCGATGTACGGTGGAACCCGGCGCTAGTGATCTACCATGATGCGACCGTCAATATTACGCTCGCCGGTGCGATAATCGCGCTCTTGATCGGATTTGCGATCGGCTCCACGATCTGGTGGATGCTGCATCCACCGACATCGTTTATCCAAAAACTTGCACGAGAAGCGACCACCGAGCTCGAGCGAATGGTCGGATCGATCATCGTCGTCTTCTCGGCGGACATCCTTTCGACGCACATGATGGCGTTGGCAGCCAAGCTCGCGCGTGGCGAACGCTCGGAGCTACTCGCCATCTACGTGATCGAAGTCCCCTACTCGCTGCCGCCCGACGCCGAGATGGCGATCGAGGAACGCGCGGCGCTCGATGCCCTCGGGGCCGCCGAATCGATTGCGACCGGCAGCGGCGTCTCACTGCGCACGGAAATCATCAAATCGCGATCGACCCGACAAGCGGTACTCGACCTAGCCAAACGCGAAAGAGCGAACTTGATCATTCTCGGATCGTTCCGAGAAGGCAAGTATACCGGCGCACCGCTCGGGCGCACGATCGAAGAGATCGCCGCGGATGCCAAGTGCGACGTCCTCATCGGCGTCGAAGGCAAGCACGGCACCCTGCTGTACGATGAGCCGGGACCTGCCGGCGCGCCGGACCTATAGGATCATAACGGAGGATTCATGCACCAACGCAAACTCGCATTCGCCCTGATCGCGGCGGCGCTCGCCGCCTTCGCCTCACCGCACGTCGCGCGCGCGGCGCAGAGCGCACCGGCTATCGACGCGTTCAACGCGGCGTTCGCTCAAGTGACCTCGTATACGTTCAAGCTGCATTCACACGAGGTTAAGGGCACCGACGTGCAAGACCGTGTGTATGACTACTCCTTTCTCAAGCCGCACTTCGCGAAGACGCTCATCGAATCGGGAGCCGGCAAAGGCTCAGGCGGCGTATGGGCCGGCGGCGATCAAGTGAGCGGCCATCAAGGCGGCTTTCTCTCGGGCATTCATCTCAAAGTCGACCTTCACGACGGACGCGCGGTCTCGCTGCGCGGCTACACGATCCCCGATGGACTGCCGCAGAACATCGTCGCGACGTACGCCAACGTCAAGGGCGAACTCACCCAAAGCGCCGGCGGGGCGATCGGCGGCATCCAGACAGACTTACTCGATCTCAAGGTTGCGGATCCGGCGAGCAACGGCGGCGTGAGCGAGCAGAAGCTTTGGCTCTCGCAAGCGACGCACTGGCCGCTGCGTGAGATCCTCTACGCCGGCGGTCAAGTCGTGCTCGATCAATCGTTCACCGATTACAACTTGAACGCGGGGCTCACTCAAAACGACTTCCCGTTCTAGACGCGCGCGGTACGCGCGGATCAGGGAACCACTCGAAAACCCGCCTCGTGCGGGTTTTCTGTTTTGCGACTTTTCCGGCCTAACGAAGTTTTGAAGCTCGCATCCTGCGAGGGCCGGAAAAGTTCGAAATTCCCTAACCGCGCATACCCGCGCTTCTCTTTCCCCCTACGTTCTCGCTAGATAACGTTTGCGCAATTCATCCAGCACAACGGCGAGGAGGATCACAACGCCCAGCACGACTTTTTGCAAGTACGAGTCGACGTGGATGAGGTTCATCGCGTTGTATAGCAAGCCGATGAGCAGCGCGCCGAAGAACGTGCCGAGGATCGAGCCCTGTCCACCCATCAGGCTGGTGCCGCCGACCACGACCGCGGCGATCGCCTCGAGCAATTCGTCGTGGGTGCCCGTGTCGGGTGAACCCGACGAGAAGCGCGCCATGTACAGAAATCCTACGATGGCCGCGCACATCCCGCTGATCACGTAGACGAGGGTCTTAACGCGTGCGGTTGCGACGCCGGCCAGACGCGCGGCCTCCTCGTTGCCGCCCAGCGCAAAGACATAGCGGCCGAAGCGCGTGCGGGTGAGGAGCACCGACGCGATCGCGACGACGACGATCATCCAAATCACCGGTACCGGCAAGCCGAAGACCGCACCCGTTCCAATCGCCGAGAAGATCGGGTTGTTCACCGCGACCGGCTGTCCGCCCGAGAAAATGTACGAAAGGCCAAGCGTCACCTCGAGCATCGCAAAGGTCGTGATGAAGGGCGGAAGATTCAGTTTGACCACCGGCAGCGCGTTGATCCAGCCGGCCGCGGCGCCGACCGCAAGACCGGCGAGCAGTGTCACGAGCACGAGGCCGACGCCGCCCAAGCTCAGATGATTGGCGGTTTGTGCCATCACGACGCCGGTGAGCGCCACCAGCGATCCAATCGAAAGATCGATGCCGGCGGTGATGATGACGAACGTTTGCCCCACGCCGAGAATGCAATTGTAGGAGATCTGCTCGAGCACGGTAACGAGGTTGCGCGGATTGAGGAACTCGCCGTGAGCGGCCGCGTTTACGATGCCCATGAAGATCGCGACGACGATAACGAGAACGGTATTGCGCAACCAGAGGTTTTTCAGGATCGCGCTCATGCAGCCGCTCCGGTCGCGGCGGCGATCACGGCGTCGGGCGTTGCCGTTTCGCGCGTGAACTCGCGCACGATCCGCCCGTCGCGAATCGCGAGGATACGGTGCGACATCCCGAGCACTTCGGGCAGTTCGCTGGATACCATGACGATAGCGGCTCCATTTTCGAGCAAGGTCTTCATCAGCGCGTAGATCTCGGCTTTCGCGCCGACGTCGATCCCGCGCGTCGGTTCGTCGAAGAGAAATACGCGCGCCTTCCCCAGCAGCCACTTGGCGAGCACGACCTTCTGCTGGTTGCCGCCCGACAGGTTGCGCACGAGCTGTTCGGGACCCGGCGTGCGCACGTGCAAATCCGTAATCATTTTGCGCGCTGCCGCCTCCTCGCGCGACTGCGAGATGAGATGCTCGCGATTGACGAACTGGGCGAGGTGCGCGAGCGTGATGTTCTCACGCACGGTCATGCCGAGCACCAGACCCTGTCCCTTGCGATCCTCGGTGATAAAGGCGATGCCGGCGACGATGCTATCGTGCGGGGTGCGGATGTGCGTGCGCTGCCCATCGATCTCGACGCTGCCGCGGTCGGGCACGTCGGCCCCGGCGATTGCGCGCACGATCTCGGTCCGCCCGGCGCCGATCAGACCCGCAAGCCCGACGATTTCCCCGGCGCGCACCGAAAAGGTAATGTCCTCGATCGCCGGGCGGCGCGAGAGACCGCGCACGTCAAGTACCACCGCCGCGTCCGGTTTGACCGGGTCGAGCGCTGGAAAGTGCGCGTCGAGCGGCCGGCCGACCATCGCGCGTATCACGTCGGCCGGCGAAAACTCGGCGATCGTGCGGGTCTCGACAACCGAGCCGTCGCGTAACACGGTGATGCGATCTGCGATCTTTGGCAGCTCTTCCATACGGTGCGAGATGTAGATGATACCCGCGCCCCCGGCCCGCAGCCGCGCAATCAGCGCAAAGAGTGCATCGATTTCTCGATCGGTGAGTGCCGCCGTGGGCTCATCCATCACGATGATCCGCGCGCGTTTCGACAGCGCCTTGGCAATTTCAATCAATTGCTGCTGCGCGACGGAGAGACGGCTGGCCGGCCGATCTCGGGGAAGTTCGATCCCAAGCTCTTGCAGCACCGCGCTCGCGCGCTCGCGCGCAGCGCGTTCGTCGAGCATGAAGCCGCGCACAGGCTCATTACCAAGCATGATGTTTTGCAGGGCACCGAGTTGCGGCACAAGGTTGAACTCTTGGTAGATCATCCCAATGCCGAGTCGCTCGGCATCATGGGGCGAAGCGATTGCGACTTCGGTGCCGTCGATCGCGATCGTTCCCTGATCCGCACGCTGCGCGCCCGCTAAGATCTTCATCAACGTCGATTTGCCCGCGCCATTTTCGCCGACGAGCGCCAGCACCTCGCCGGAATGCAACGTCAGCGACACATCACGGAGCGCCCGGACACCGGGAAAGGACTTCCCAATTCCGCGCATCTCGAGCAGCGGAACGCTTGCGTTCAACGCGTGTAGGTGCCGACGGCCACGTGCACGACCTTCGGTGGTGTTTTACCGGCGAAGTAGTCGTGGATCGTATCGATCGTGAGCGCGCCAATCTTGTCGGGATACTGAATCGCGTCGCCATACATCGTTCCGGCTTTGATTGCCGCCTGTGCTTCGGGCGTTGCGTCGTACCCGACCACGGCAATCTTGCCGGTCGCGCCCGCCGCTTTGATCGCACTCACCGCACCGAGCGCCGAATCATCGTTGATCCCGAAAACGCCTTTGACGTTGGGATTGGACTGCAAGATGTCACCCATCGAACTGTCGGCCTTCGCCCGCTCGCCGCCCGCATCGACGTCCGCGACGACGGTCACGCCCGGGCAATCTGCTTTGAGCCCGGCCTTGAAGCCCCGGACACGATCTTGCACGCTGGTCACTTCCGGCTCGTCGAGAATCGCGACCTGCCCACTCGAGCCGACGGCTTTACAGATCAGTTTTGCGGCTTGCATACCGCCCTGCACGTTGTCGCTCGCGATATGCGCGACGACCGTGCCGATCTTGCTCGTGCTCGCGATGTCGGCGGTGAAGACGGGGATGTTCGCTTTGTTGGCTTCGGCGATCGCGCTGCCGATTGCCGTTGAGTCGTACGGGGTGAGTACGATCGCATCGACCTTGTTCGAAATGAAATCTTCGACCTGACTCTGCTGTTTGGCGTTATCGCGATTGGCGTCGACGACGACCAGCGTATAGCCGTACTTGGCCGCCTCGGATTTCATCCCGCTCTCCATGCCCTGATAAAACTGCGCTTCGCGGTTCTGAATCGAGACGCCGATCGTCTTCCCGCCCGATGCGGCTGACACCGGCGCCGATGATGCGCTCGCACTCGACGACGATGATCCCGAGTTCGAGCACGCGGCGAGGACGGCGCACATCGCGGCGCAGAGCAGCCGAGTTGATTTCAACATGATCTCCTTTAGGTGACGTACGGGACGTTAACCGGCGGACACTTGCGCACCGCATTTGGCTGGTCGTCGCGCTTCGAGTCGAACAGCCAGCAATCTCCCAGCACCGAGCAATAGCAAACATGAATCGAAATGTGGAAACGTGCCGCGCCAATCGAAGCATACGACTGCGAAAGAGCACGGTCCGGCAACACCACAATGAAAGGCACGTCGTCGTGCGCCATGACGACGCTGTCTTGAACCGTCGATGACAAGATCCCGCGGCGCTGCTTCTTCGACTGAATGTTGCAGCATGCCGCCAGAAGGTCGCGGAGCGTGCGATAGAAACGGCCGTTGTACTCCACTGCAAACGTGCGCACGATAGCTGGGCCCACGCCGGCATTGCGCAGCTCGAAAGCAAGCCGTTTTTCGCCACTCCCGGTTGCGTCGCTCGAGAAATACTCAACATACGGCCACACGCTCGCTTGGAGCAGCTGTTCTTGCGTCCGGTCCGCTCGCAACGCCACCCAAAGCGAGGCGAATGAGATGACGATCGCGCTGACCGCAATGATCAGATCGAGGGCAAGCATGCCCGTGCGATGCGGCCGATCCGGTGTCTCAGGCATCAGCAGGCGCTTTTTCCGCGGCAGAACGCTGCCCCTCGTTGTCCACAATCAGCGACCTTAGCCTTGTGCAATCTGTGGAGAAGCAACGCGGACGAGGCGGATTAAACCAACGGTCGCCGCCGCGGCGACCAATAACCAGATAGTGCCCGGAACCGGCCGCCCATAGACAAAGGCGCCCGTAGAAAACAGGATCCCGTAGATCGCCGCGAGGCCGAGCACCCAGCTCCCGAGTGCTTGGGCCGGTGAGTCAGGCGAGGGCGGCAAGCCGGCTGCGTCACGCACCCGTCGCCAACCCGGACCGGCCGGCCGGACCTTGGCATAAAATCGCGCCAGCGTTTGCTCGTCATCCGGCCGGGTGAGAAACGTGACCGTCAGCCAGACGGCGGTTGTGACCGTAACCGTCACCAGCAGCACCGTGGTGCTGCTCGCGCCATGGCCCAATTTTCCCGCAACGAAAAATCCCAGCGACACGGCAAACGAGACGCACATCGCGCTGATCTCGCTCCACGCGTTGATGCGCCACCAAAACCAGCGCAGGAGATAGATCAGTCCCGTTCCCGCGCCGATCGAGATCAATAGTGAGAAGGCTTCCTTGGCCGTGTCCAGCAGATACGTCACGCCGATTCCCGCGATCATCAGCAAAACCGTGACAACGCGGCCGACGAAGACGTAGTGACGCTCGCCGGCATCGGGCCGAAAGAGCCGGCGATAGAAATCGTGCACGAGGTACGACGTACCCCAGTTGAGATGCGTTTCGATCGTCGAGCGATACGCGGCAAAGATGCCGGCAACCATAAATCCGGCGAAGCCCGCCGGGAGGAAGACCAGCATTGCCGGGTATGCGATGTCGTTGCCGATCAGTGCCGGCGCCACCGAGGGAAAGCGCGCGTGGATATCCGCGAGCGTGGGATAGACGATCGTCGAGGCGAGCGCGACAACGATCCACGGCCAGGGGCGCAGCGCGTAGTGCATCGCTTGAAACATGAACGTGCCGAAGAGCGCGTCGTTCTCGCTTCGGGCGGCGAGCATGCGTTGCGCGACGTAGCTGCCGCCGCCCGGCTCAGAACCGGGATACCACGCCGACCACCATTGCACGGTAAGCGGAATCACGAAGATCGCAAGTGCCGTCGGCCAATCGCCGAAATCGGGAAGAATCGAGAGCAAGTGCGGATGCGCGGCTGCCACGTGCGCGACCATCCCGTGCAATCCCCCCACGCCGGGTGCATGAATCGCAAAGTACGCGGCGGAAAACGCAGCGGTTATCGTGATGCAGAACTGAATCGTGTCGGTCACCATCACCCCCCATAGTCCCGCAGCGGCTGCAAAGACAATGGGTACGATCGCACATAAGAGCAGCGTTTCGGTGCGCGGCCAGCCGAAGAGGACGCTCGCGATTTTTACTGCCGCGAGATTGACGCTTGCGATGATGAAACAGTTGAAGAACAGGCCGAGATAGACGGCGCGAACCGAGCGCACCGCCGTCGCAGCCTTGCCTGAGTAGCGCAGCTCGTAGAATTCCAAATCGGTAAGGACGCCGCTGCGCCGCCACAACCGCGCGTAGAAGAACACCGTCGCCATGCCGGTGAGCAAGAACGACCACCACACCCAGTTTTCGGCGACGCCGCCGTCGCGCACAAGGTTGGTGACGAGATTAGGCGTGTCGGTGGAAAACGTCGTTGCTACCAGCGAGATTCCGATCAACCACCACGGCGCCTTGCGCCCGGCGGCAAAAAACTCGGCGGTGTTTTTACCGGCACGCCGCGCGAGAACGATCGCCGGAACGAACGTGATCGCCAGTGAGACGACAACGATCCACCAGTCGAGCGCGGTAAGGTGCACGCGTTAGTCGGGAAGTAACGCGAAGGTTACGGTTCTATCGGCCTCGCGATGATTGGTCCAAAAACGGCTTCCGTCCCACGCCAGTCCGCGTGCGCGAAACGGCACGCTGGCCAGATCGTCGGCCAGACCTGTACGCAGATCGAGTCGCGAGAGAAAGTACTCTTCGGAGTCTTCGTCGTCGGTACCGAGCAGACACGCCATGTCGTCGACGACCGCCACGCCGCAAACCTCATGGGGCGTGTTCCAGGTGTGCGCGACCGTCCCGTCATCGTTCAACAAGAGCAGCCTTTTGTTGTACCACTGACCGAGCAGCACGCGCCCACCGTAAAGTGCCAAATGCGAGCCGGCATCGTCCGGGCACTCGATGACGACGTCGTCGAAGCCGTCACCAGGAATGTAGCGACGCACGCGGCGATCGTCGTCGGGCGCTTCACCGCAGGTCATGACCACCGCGCCGCCGCCGTAGTTCATGCCCCACGGCATCCCCGGCGTCTCGATCTCGTCGATTTTGCGCCAGCCGTCACGTTCCATAACGTCGATCCGGCGCGTGGCGCGCGAAGCGATCCAGACCTCTTTGCCGCGTAGCACCGCGACCGAGTGCGGCTCGGGCGAGGCCGAGACGAGACGGTCGATCTCGACGATGGGTTTGAGCATGAAGGCGCAGGTTCTCGGCTCGACAAACAAGCTCCGCCATGCGCGTACGAATTTACGAGCAGCGCACCGGGGCGCTGTTAGCCGATGCGAGCGGCGATCAAGTCATCAAATCCGAGGGGAATTGGTACGTCGATGCCGCTGCCGTCAGCAAGAAATTGCAGATGTCGTCGCACGACTATACGTGTCCGTACAAAGGCAAATGCTACTACGCGGACTTCGTCGACGGACCGACGCGCGCGATTGACGTGGCGTGGGTATACGGCGACCCCAAGCCCGGGTGGGAACAAATCAAGGGGAAATACGGCTTTTACGCGGGCGAGCGCAGCAATACACGCGATGAGGTTACGCCCTAGCGCAATCTCAGAGGCACGAACCGGCGCGATCGAAATACTCGATCAGCGGGCCGGAAAGCAGCCGTATCTCGAGAATGCGCGTGCCGGTCTTCGGGATCGGGTTGCGCAGCACCAGCGCGCTCCCGCTACCGTTGCCAAGACGGCACGGGTGCGCAGGCGCCAAAGGGGCCCGGCCGAGCCCCGCTGATAAGCAGACCCGCACGCTGGACGAGCGCGCCCTCCAGACCCTCTTTCACGACGCCCGCTCGGCCAACGGCTGTGTGCCGCAGCCGCGCCGACGGCGATGAACTCGCTGCCCGTGCGGGTGGTGTTCGTCACCTCACCAGCGGGCCGTGACCGCCTGCGCCCGCTGCTCATGCCGGGCGACCTCAAGTTCCACGAAGTGCTGCCGCGCCTGTTCCCTCACGCGCCGGCCGCCTACTTTCACATGGCGCACGATGGAACGCGCAAATCGATACTGCTCGTCACGCTGGGGCACGGCGACGACAGCAAACTCTTCCCGCGCAATCCCCGCCCGGACTTCGAGGAAATCGCGTCCTTCGTCTAGTGCGTTAGTGCGCGCCTGGCGGAGGCGACACGTACATTTGCCGGCGCTCGTGCGGCAGGTTTGGATTGTGCACCACGGTGCCGTCGGCAAATGTTACGCGTAGCGCAATGCAATGCGGCAGCCCGGTCTGGAGGGGGAACACGTTCGGGCTGAGGCCATATTTGTGCTTGATTTCGGCGCCGGGTGAAAATGTGCCGACGTCGCGCGCTTCGGCAACGAGGCGTCCGTTGGCAACCAGGCCCCATTCGACCGTCGTCATCACTTTGTCGGTGACGTTAGTGAAATCAATGTTCAGCGTGGGACTCGCACTCGTAACGGGCGGCTGGTAGAACCTGTAGCCGTACGGATCGCCCCAGTAGTAGACTCGCCCTGGATAGTATGCCGGCACGTAGCCGGGATAGCTTGTCACCACGTTTGCCTGTGGATCGCAGCGACTCACTTTGAACATCTTGGTGGTAAACGGAATGGTCGCATGCTGTCCGACGGCCGGCGCGGTCAACGCGAGAAAGACAAGTGCCACGACGAGAATACGCATAAGAAGCGGGTCCCCCGATCCCGTGGATTATCGCATCTTCCTCGCTCGGGCAGTGTCCCAAAGGCGCAGCATCTGCGCGGGCCGGATAGGGCGCAGGCGCGCCGCGTGCTAGCATAGCCGCGAATGGATAGTTCACGGCGCGGCTTCTTGACGATGCTCGGGTCGGCGGCAGCGGTACCCGGAATAGCAGCCGCAGCGCCAAATGTGACGCCCCCGATAGCGCGTGCGCTCGTGCTCAGCGGCGGTGGCGCGCGCGGTGCCTATGAAGCCGGCATCATCGGCAGCATGGCGGCCAACCGTGGGATCCGCGACGGAGACCCGCTTTCGCCATATGGTCTCGTCTGCGGAACCTCGATCGGAGCGCTCAACGGTTGGTTCGTCGCGACCGGACAGTATACGAAGCTCCATGATTTATGGTATGGCATCAGCGCGGCACGACTGATTCGTCTCAAGAAACAATTTGCCGCCTTACGCGCGCCCGATAGCGGAGTCGGCAACCGGCTCGCATCGGCAATTCATCTTGGATCGTTGGCCAAGAACGAGGTGGCGCTGCTCGACTCGGCGCCGGTGCTGGATTATATTGGGTCACACGTCGATCCGCGTCAACCGTTGCTCGTGCCGATGGTATGGGTTTCCACAAATCTGAACAAGCAACGCGCTGAGTACTTCTACGCGCGCCCGCCAAACGCGCCGCAACGCGACGTGAACGTGATCTTCGACTCACTACGAATCGCGATCGGTGCCAACACGATTGTACGCGAAGCGTCCGTTGAATTGTTTCATCGTGAGCTCTTCGCATCGGCCTGCGTTCCGCTAGCCTGGGACCCGGTCCAACTTCCCCAGCCTGACGGTTCACTCAACGAGTATTGCGACGGCGGAGTAGCGAGTAACTCGGCCGTGTCGGTCGCGCATTCAGTGTCGGCGGCCGTCGACGTGGTCCTCATGGATCCGCCGTTCGAGCCCATCAGCGACTATACTGACGCGATCGCCGTAGGATTTGGAACGTTCGGAACGATGCAACAGAAGATCCTCACCAACGACATGCGTAGCGTCTACTTTCAATCGGTCGCCAAGCGCGCGCTTGCGAAACTTCCGCCGTCCGTGATGCGCAGCTTTACGCTTGAGGATCCGCTCTTCCAGACGTTCATCGAAACATTGCCGTCAACCGAGCTGTCCTATGTGCGGCCGAAGAGCACGCTACCCGTGGGCGCCGGTGCATTCAGCGATGAGGAAGGGCTCGGTAAGGCTTACCGCATCGGGTGGGAAGACGCGCAAGCGGGGTTCACGCCATACAACTGGCGAACGTTCGACGCTTAACGTGGAGAATGTGCGCGCCTGGGTCATCGCCGCGGCAGTTTTCGCCGGAGCGTTCCTGCTCTGGAACGTCTTGGCGGCATCGATTCCGGTGCTGCTGCTCCTGTTCACCGCGATGCTCCTTGCGGCCGCGTTGCAGCCGATCGTCAACCGGTTGAGCACGCGCGTTTCGTATGGCGCTGCGGTAGGCATCACGTTCGGCGTGGCGATCGTCGGTATCGCCGGATTGGGATTCGCGCTGCTGCAACCGGTGGCGGCCGAACTCGCCAAATTGGTCGCCGCGGTCCCGAGCTATGCAAGCGCGCTGCAAATCCAGCTTGCATCAGCACAACGTTACATCGAAAACGACGTAACGGCGCGCCAGCTTGCGAGCGCACTTGCCAACAGCGTGAGCGGCGCTGCGAGCGCCATCGGTGTGAGTCTTCTTGGCGGACCGAAACTCGTCGCCACAGCCATTGGTGACGGCGTGCTGATCGTCTTACTCGCGATCGGCTGGATGCTCACCGCGGGCGAGCTCGAGCGGTTTGTGCTTGGCTTGATCCCGCCTAAGCCGCGCGAGAATTGGCGCGCCGCATTCGCCGACATCGGCGTCCGGCTGGGCGCCTACGTGCAGGGTGTGGTAATCAACGGCGCGGTGGTGGGCGTGGTTATGAGCGCGTCGCTCGCGATTCTCGGCGTTCCCTATGCATTGCTGCTCGGATTTGTCTCCGCGATCTTTCAGGCGATTCCGATGATCGGTGGCGTGATCTCGGGTCCGATCGTTCTGCTGGTGGCGCTGGCTACCAGCGGCTGGGAAAAAACGCTGATCGTCCTGGTCATTTTCACCGTCGTCCAGGTCATCGACGGCAACGTGCTTACACCGATCATCTTCGGCCAGCGCGTACAGTTGAGCTTTCTACTGATCATCTTCTCCACCGTCGTCGGCGGCACGCTGCTCGGAATCAATGGCGCATTTCTCGCTGTACCCGCGGCCGCTGCGCTGCAGGTGATCGTCGTTCGCATCCTCGCACCGGCCATTCGCTCAGCGCACTAGACGTTCGAGCCGCGCGGCGCAGAGGAGAGCGCTGATATGCTCTCGCTCTCGTTTTGCGCCGGCATGCTCGGCATCGAAGGGTACGTCGTGCGCGTCGAAGCCGACACCTCGCCCGGCACGCCCGCATTCACGATCATCGGCTTGCCCGATCGCGCGCTTGCTGATGCCAGCGGACGCGTGCGGGCCGCAATCTTCAATTCGGGATTTGCCTATCCGGCCGGACGAATTCTCGTGAACCTTTCGCCTGCCGACGTGCGCAAAGGGGGCCCCGCCTTCGATCTCGCGATTGCGCTGGCGCTGCTGGCCATCGACGAGCAGATCGACCGCCTCGCGTTGCAAGGTTTCATCGTGCTCGGCGAACTCGCACTCGACGGAACGCTGCGCCCGGTACATGGAATACTGCCGATGGTGATCGGCGCGCGCAACGCGGGCTTTTGCAAATTGATCGTACCGCAGCGCAACGCGGATGAGGCTGCACTGGTCGACGGCATCGAACTCTACGCCGTCGACTCGCTGCAAAGTGCGGTCGCGGTGATTCTAGGTAATGGCGGACCTTGGCGCCGCCGCACCCAGGCGCCTTCGCTCGACCCAGCCGATGCGCTGGTGCACGGCGACCTTGTCGACGTACGTGGACAGCTCGCGGCGAAACGCGCGCTCGAGATCGCCGCCGCCGGTGGACACAATCTGCTCTTTGTCGGACCGCCCGGTTGCGGCAAGACGATGCTCGCGCGCCGCTTGCCGTCAATACTGCCGCCGATGACGTTGCGCGAAGCGCTCGACGTCACCAAGATCTACAGCGTTGCGGGACTCTTATCCAATCATGTCGGCGTGGTGAGTGCGCGGCCATTCAGGTTTCCTCATCACACGATCAGCCAGACCGCACTCGTCGGCGGCGGACCTCTCGCGAAGCCTGGCGAAATTAGTCTCGCGCATCACGGTGTGCTCTTTTTGGACGAACTCCCCGAATTTGGACGCGGCGCGATCGAGGTAATGCGCCAGCCGCTCGAAGAGGGCACCGTCACGATCGCACGCGCGGCCGGAACGTTCACGTATCCGGCACGCTTTCAATTGGTTGCGTCGATGAATCCCTGTCCGTGCGGCTATCGCGGATTGCGCGGGGCGGAGTGCCGCTGCGACGACGCGAGCGTGGCCAAGTACATCAGCAAGCTCTCGGGACCGTTACTCGATCGTATCGATCTGCAGATCGAGATCGCCCGTGTGCCCTTCGACGATATGGTGCGCCGCGAGGGCGCCGAACATTCCAGCGCCATTCGCGAACGCGTCGTTGCGGCCCGCACGATCGCTCGCGAACGTTTCGCCGGTACGGCGCTCGGCGCCAATGCCGAGATTCCGGCCAACGCGATGCGCTCGTATTGCCCGCTCGATGATGCAGCATTAAGACTTCTGGCGACGGCGAGCGCGAAGCGGCAGTTCTCTGCGCGTGCCCTCGATCGCATCGCGCGGGTCGCGCGCACGATTGCCGACCTTGCAACGAGCGACGCGATCCACGCCGAGCATATTGCTGAGGCGATCCAGTATCGCAGCCTGGAAAGGCTCGACGGCCGAGCCGCATAGGCCAACCTTGAGAACCTGTCTGGCCTTCTAATCTCTCTGGCCGCGATGCATGGGACGGACGAGCCGGCCGCTACGAGAACGCCAGCGTGGCTAGAAAAAGAGCGCTGAACCGAATGGACCTACAAATGTAAGCTCACCTTCACCCAGTGTCTCGTACAACTACCCCGCTGTGTCGGCGCGCTCCAGGTCGGCGGCCGAGTCGTGGTCCACCACTCGCATGGATCGGTAAGTTCAAGCACCGTTGCCTGCGGACGGAACACGAGCATGAACATGTTGTAACCTCTTCGCGCAGGGGACTCCGACGATATTCCCTCGACGAAGAAAAATTCGACGGTAGGCTTACCACGAGCAAAAAGTATGGCACCGTTATGCAGGATCTTGTTTGTGTAGCCCGCTCCTAGATCGGGAGCAATGACTTGCTCGACCGTCGCGAGCCAATTTACCGGCGACTGATAACCTTCGTGCGCTAGTGTCGAGGCCGCGGTCGGGACGATAGCAAACTCAGCGGTAGCGCCGGCGCCGGCAAGGTAAAATCGGACATCGGGCTGCGTCGTAACAGCACGATAGATTTCGTAGTGGTTAGGAAACGCGGGCACTTCGAATAAGCGCCTGACGACGGCACCCCGCTTGGCAACTGACGCGAATCCCGATGGCAGGGCGGCGGCACGGATGAGGATTCGCGCGGTGCTTGCCAGATCAAACGGTAGTGGAGGCGTCGGGGGTGCCGATGGCAACTCCGCCTCCGCCCCCCGAGTCCAAAGAAACAATAGAAGAACCAAGACGGGCACGCTTGCGCGCCGGAACGTCATTGCATCTCGGTGCCGATGACCGCACCCGAACCTGCGTCGACCGCGTAGACTCTGCCGCTCATTTCTCCTAAGTCCAGAGCGACTCGACGGCGGGGCAGCATAAGGCGCGACCGACGCTGCTTCCGGTGGACGCTTCAATCTGACTCAATCCGTTCAACCCACTGCGCGCGCCAGGCCGCCGCAGCAAGCGGTTCCCCGAAGTACTGCGTTTCGTGAAATACTTTGTCGCCTCGAAACTCGTGGATGTTCACGGTATACCACGGCTTTCCGTCGTACGTGATAATGACCTCGCTAACCCAAACCGGGCCGTTGCCCACGATCCGCAGCACTTTGGATACGCTCGGATGATCCGGATCAGCGGCGCGCTGAGCGACCAGATTGGCACGGCCGCGAATTCGTTCGCCCGATTGAGGGAAGTCACAAATGACATCTTCCTCATAGAGGTCGCCGGAAATGGGTTTCTCCCAGCGCTGCCGGATCATCGAGATCCGAAGAGCGGACTCATCCATAAAGCACCTCTCAAAATGACATTCTACCACGAGCCACGCGGATAGATCTCCGCAACGGCCGCGGCTACGGCAATGCGGGTGAGATGTTCGTGGTGCCGAAAGGCGTCGAACACAATCCTACGCGGAGCACGAAGTCAAGCTGATGTTGATCGGACCGCACCGCACCCAACGACGTTTGGATCTAGAGGTTTCACGTATGCAACGAAAATCGTTTCTCGTCTCGGCGGTTCCGCTTGCCGCGTGCGCAACCGCCGCCTGCGCCGGGAAAGGCAGCGCCGAGATCGGCCTGGTCGAAACCGCGACGCAGTTCGACGTACGCGCCTTCGACACGTTGGTCGCGACCAACGCCGAGTTCCGTCAGGTCTGGGATGCCGGTGAGCTCCAGCCTCGCATTCTCGGCGGAATCAAGAATAGCCTCAACGGGCTGCAGTTCGGATTCAATGTCCCGCCCGCGAACATCGCCATGGCGCTCGTCGCGCACAACACCTCGAATCTGTTGCTCTACGACGATACCGCGTGGTCAACGTACCTCCTTGGCCAACTCTTCGGCGTCAAGGACCCCACCGGCGCAACCGTGCAGACGAACATTTTTGCGCCGAGCCGCAGCATGAACTCTACGGCAGATCCGAGCGACGTTCATGGCTTCTATCAAGATGCATCGATCGCGACGCTGCAGCGCCGCGGCGTGCACTTCTTTGTTTGCAACACGGCGCTGGTTCAGCAGGCTGAGACGATCGTGCGAGCGGGGGTGACGCGTCAAACGCCACAGGAAGTTGCTGACGCGCTACGCAGCCATCTCTTACCGGGGGCTGTGCTCGTGCCGTCGGGCGTCGCCGCGATCGGCTACCTGCAATCGCGATACCACTACGGGTACGCGGCGGGCGCGGGCTAGAGCGAGCCGGCGTCGACTTCGATCGCGTGATAGACGGGGTAACCGCTCTTGTCCTTGAGGCCATAGTACGTGCCGTGCACGGTGATCGTTTGACCCTCCGTGATTGCAGATGCGCCAAAGAACATCGCGCGAACACAGCGTGTAGCGCATAAGAAGAAGCGCACGTACGTCGTGCCGTTCGGCAGCCGCTGCACGCGCAACCTGGTCACTCGTCCGGACACTTCGACGTGTTGACCATTGTAGGAGCGAGGAGCCGAAGCGATCTGATCCGGGGTCGTCGTTGCACGCGCAGCGAGCGGGCACGAAGCCAGCACGAGGAGGAACAGCAGCGCAAATCTCTTGGTCATAACATCTCCTACAGCTGCAGCACGCCGATGTTGCCGCTGTCCTCGGTAAACCAGATGTTGCCGTCGGGACCGACGGTGATTCCCTGTGGAGCTCCGCCCGAGGGTACGGCGTACTCCGTAATGCTCCCACTGGTGCTGATCCGTCCTATTGCTTTGTTGCCGACGTCAGCAAACCAGAGCGCCCCATCGGGGCCCGCGGTGACGAACTGGAGTGGCGTCGAAGGGCTCACTTGGTATTGGCCGGCGGGCGACAGCACGCCGGCCGTCGTCACGCGACCAACGAACGCTTGGTTCTCGGTAAACCAGATCGCACCGTCGGAGCCGGCGGTCATGAACGCGGGGAGTTCATTTGTCAAAGTAGAGAATGAAGACGCAACTCCGCCTGAGACAAGTCCAATGACGTCATTAAAAGCGTCGCCGTACCAGATGTTTCCGTCCGGGCCGAGCGCGACCGGTTGGGGATTACCGTCACCCGGGACCGGAATTTCGGTCAGCGCAGCGGTCGTCGTGTTGATGCTGGCGATGTTGCCGTCACCGGTAGACAAGTTGCAGTACTCGCTGAACCAAATATTGCCGTCGAGCCCGGCTGCAAAAGTGAGCGTGTAATCGGCGGTCTGGCCGGAATAGGCGGTAACGGTCGGAGTTCCCGAGGTTGGCGTAGTGATCTTCCCAACCAAATTCGTACACGCATCCCCGAACCACACATTACCGTCGGGGCCGAGCGCATCACCCAGCGGTGCCAGGAAACCTTGGCCAGTAATCGGATGCGCGGTGTATCCGGTTCCATCGCTCTTGATCGAGCTGATCGCTTCGCCGGTCCCCGACCCTGCGGGCGAGCCCTGCTCCGCAAACCACAGGTTTCCGTCGGCGCCCGTCACGATCCCGGCCGGGTTTTCCGCTGTCGTCGTGTATTCGTGCGTCACCGAGGGTGTGCCCAGACTGCGCAACGTGTTCGTCACCGCGATCGTAAACGTCAGCGTCCCGTCGCTGATCGCGAGACTGCAGCCTGAGGTCGACGTCTGCGTGCCGCCGACGACGAGCACCGTGGCGTTCGTGCCTTTGCCGACGACCGTTCCTACGGTCAAAATTTTCGGGCTGGTACAGCCGGTCGGCGTCGCCGTATACGTCGTGCCCGACGCTGCAGTCGGCTCGGAAATCAACAGCACGTGCTGACCTTCCGGATAGGTGTTCAACGTCGCCGGGGACGACGAGTAGAATGCCGGCGAATTGTTCGTTACGAACAGCACCGGCGCGAGCGCAAGCGATTCAGTTGTCGCGCCGCCTTGCCCGTTGACGGCGGTTGACGTCAGCGTCACCGTCGCCGAGTAGCCGGAGGTGCCCCCGCCATCGTACACCGCTTGAACGGTGTCAGTCGCTTTCGTCAACGTGACCGTCGTGGCGGGCGTCCCGCCGTTGAGTGAAAGCAAGGTATAGCCGCTACCGCCGCTCTCGCTTACCGACGCGGTAATTGGATTGGCGTAGGGCGCGTTCGCTGCGCCGGCCGTAATCGTGTTGTTGCCGAAGTCGGTTGGCGAAATGACCAGCGCCACATTGTGCGTATTGCCGTCAGCAGGCTCGCTCACATTCGTCGTGCTTCCGCTGAAGCCGGCGATGATCGCACTGATCGAGGCCGAGATCGTGTTCGTCGTTCCCTCATTGATGGTTTGCGTGACGCCGGCGACGCCCAGTTCGTGCGCCGTCAAGGGAATCGCGCCGTTTACCGGCGCGGCGTCATAGAGCGCGAACACAAAGTCGTCGTCGCCGGGCGGCGCCGCGATGCTCATAGTGCAGGTGCGGCCGCCGCTCACCGTGGTACACAGGCTGCTACCCGATGAGATGTTGGTCGCCGAGCTAGCGAGCGGCGTCGTGTGATTGGTATCGGAGTGCGCATAGGTTGTTACCAGCGCGCCGTTCGCGCTAGCCGACACGAACGCGCGACGCTTGGCGGACCCGGTTGGCGGCGCGTTCGGAATCATTAACGTAAACCTTACGTTTCCGGTCTGACCGGCCGGAGCAGCGCCGCTTGGCGCGCTGGGGATCGTCGCGTTACCGCCCGAAGCTGCACAGCCAGCTGCATTGCATACCAAAGCAGCCGCGAGGGCAATAGCAACTCTGCGGTCCATACTCAACGCTTCACGGGCCAACGCGGATAATCCTTCGATCACGCTCTCAGCCTGCAGGGTCGCGTAAGTATGCCGCATAACGTGTCGTTGGTTATTATGAACCGCTTCAGTCTAACCGCGGTCCTTCTTTGCTTGGCGTGCGTCGTATCCGGATGCACCGCCGCGCGCGGGCTCGTTGTCGCGCCCACGCCGACGCCGCGCCCGACACCAGTGATCACGCTCCCCGGAAACGTCATCGGAACGTCGCTCGCATTCGACGCGGCGAATCAAACGGCAACCGTTACCGTCAGCGAGACGAACTACACCGGAACGTTCACTGCGCAATCGAGCGCGAGCAGCATTGCTACCGTTTCACCCGCAACGGGAACGAGCTTTACCGTGACCGCGATCGCGGCCGGCACGACCACCGTTACCTTTACCGATTCCTACGGTACCGTCGCGCAGCTCACCATAACGGTTACGACGACGGGCGGCGTGATCAGCGCTACGGGTGACCGTTCGTGGTTGTCGTCGAGTTCGTCGTGGATGACGAGTTCCCGGGACCAGCGTTATTGGGCTGCGTAACAGTCGTCTGACGCGTCGTTGACGTCGTCGACCACGGATGCCACATAAAGGCCGCGATCCCGATTGCCACGATCGCTACTAAAATAATTGCGAACGCCGTTGCGTTCCCGCCGCCACCTTCGTGGACGATAACCGGTCCTTGATCGCTCATTGGGTGATTCTTCCCAGCACGTGCGCGCATCAATCGTGATGCCGCTCAACCATTGACAAAAACGCATCGTTGACACAGCGTGACGGAACGAACCCTTGCCTACTTCTTAGCGTCCACGCGGCGAGGAACGCTCGTGACGCAACGCAGTTCAGAAACCAGCGCGCTGCTCGACGTCTTTAGTTAGCGCCGACCTTTAGATATTGTCGTCGAACCGCCGCAAGCGCTCGGTCATCACCGTCATGACCTCGATTGCGAAGTACGGATTTCTCGTGAGCAAGAAGAGGAAACGCTTGCGATCGATGACGGCGACCTTGACGTCGGTCTTTGCCAGCACGTCCGCACTGCGTTTTTGTCGATCGATCAGCGCCATTTCGCCGAAGATGCCGCCGGCATGGACGGTCTCTAGCACCTTGTCGCGCAGATTGATCTCGACCTCGCCGCTCAAAACGACGTACATCAACTCGCCGTCTTCGCCGGCTGCAAAGAAGCGATGCCCCGCAGGGAACCGTTGGGTTTCCGTGTCGGTAGCAAAAATGGAAAGATCGGCCATGAGGGCTAATTTGTCGTGAGTGCTAGCGAGCCTCCAGCGACATCGTAACTATCGTCTCTATTTTGCAGGCCAATTCGTCTCGCAAATCGGCACCTGGCTGCAAACAGCCGCGCAATCCTGGTTGATTCTCGAACTCACCCATTCGGCGCAAGCCGTCGGCGTGCTCGGTTTTTGCTTCTATGGGCCCTATGCCGTGCTGGGCTTGCTGGGCGGTGCGCTGGCCGACCGCTGTGACC
>Ga0335074_10001901_pt1 | contig 28323 bp, 25 predicted proteins | sample Lox_Sample_23_FD_206715 | JGI IMG/M metagenome (GOLD analysis project Ga0335074, IMG submission 206715) | Soil microbial communities from Loxahatchee National Wildlife Refuge, Florida, United States - Lox_Sample_2.3 | ecosystem: Environmental > Terrestrial > Soil > Wetlands | place: USA...
TTTCATGGCGCACGCCGGCACGGACGCCGAGATCACCTACCGGTCGCAAGCTGCGATCGCCGCCGACTACGAGCGCGACCCGCTGCTCGCAACCGCGCGCCTGCTCGTCGAGTCCGGCGTACGGACTCCGGACGAGGTCCTTGCGACGTACGACGAGACCCGCGCGAGGGTCCACGCTCTGGCCCGGGAGGTCAGCGCCGACCGTCAGCTCGGCAGCGTCGAGGAGGTGATCGCCCCGCTCGCGCCGCGGCATCCGGATGCGGTCGCCGTACGGGCCGCGCAGCCGGCGCCGGCCGGGCAGCGTTTCGATGCCTTCGGCGGCCGGCTGCCCGAGGACGGCGAGCCGCTCACGCTGGCGGACAGCATCAACCGCGCGCTTGCCGATGCGCTCGCGAGCTACCCGAATGCGATCACCTTCGGCGAGGACGTCGGGCGCAAGGGCGGCGTCTACGGCGTGACCCGGGGACTTGCGCGCCGGTTCGGCGCGAGCCGGGTGTTCGACACGCTGCTCGACGAGCAGACCATCCTCGGCGTTGCCCTCGGCTCGGCGGTGTCCGGCCTGCTGCCGATCCCGGAGATCCAGTACCTCGCCTACCTGCACAACGCGGAGGACCAGCTGCGCGGTGAGGCGGCGAGCCTGCGGTTCTTCTCCAACGGTCAGTACCGCAACCCGATGGTCGTGCGGGTCGCGGGACTCGCCTACCAGAAGGGGTTCGGCGGGCACTTCCACAACGACAACGCGGTAGGGGTGCTGCGCGACATTCCCGGCATCGTCATTGCCGTCCCGGCTCGCGGCGACGACGCTGCCGCGATGCTGCGGTCCTGCATCGCAGCCGCGGAAGTGGACGGCACGGTGTCGGTGTTCCTCGAGCCGATCGCGCTCTACCACACGCGCGACCTGTACGAGCCGGGCGACGCCGCCTGGTTGTCGTCGTACGCCCCGCCTTCGCAGTGGCCCGACGCGCACGCACCGATCGGACGCGCCCGCGTGTACGGCGACGGTGCCGACCTCACGATGCTGACATTCGGCAACGGCGTCCCGATGTCGTTGCGCGTCGCGCGCCGGCTGGCCGACAGCGGGGTGCGTGCGCGGGTCGTCGACCTGCGCTGGATCGCGCCGCTACCGGCCGGCGACATCCTGCGCGAGGCCGCCGCAACCGGTCGGGCGCTCGTCGTCGACGAGACGCGGGCTTCCGGCGGGGTGTCCGAAGGCGTGATCACTGCGCTGACCGACGCCGGATACACCGGTCGCGTGGCGAGGGTCACCTCGACGGACAGCTTCATCCCGCTGGGAGACGCGGCCAACCACGTACTGCTCTCAGAGGCGACGATCGAGAAGGCTGCACTGGATCTCGTCGCCCGCTGACCCGGCCGCGGCGCGCGTGGCTTAGAAGTGTCTTGATCTTCGCCCTCGTGACCGGTTCAACGGCGGGTCGCGCAAACACACCGAAACCTGTGGTGCAGAAGGCGAAGATCAACGGCTAGTTACGCGAACGGATCACGCGCCGGCGCTACTGCTGGTAACCGCCGAGGAACCGGGCAAACCGCCCGATCGCGTCCTCGAGCAGCTCGACCGAGGGCAGCGTCACGATCCTCAGGTGATCCGGCTCGGGCCAGTTGAACCCCCGGCCGTGGGTGACCAGGATCTTCTCCGCGCGCAGCAGGTCGAGCGCCATCCGCTCGTCGTCAGCGATCGGGTGGACCGCCGGGTCGAGGCGCGGGAAGACGTAGAGCGCACCCTTCGGCTTCGTGCAGCTGACACCGGGAATCGCGTTGAGCAGCTCCCAGGCGGTGTCGCGCTGTGCGAGCAACCGACCGCCCGGCAGCACCAGGTCGTTGATGCTCTGGTAGCCGCCGAGCGCGGTCTGGATCGCGTGCTGCGACGGCACGTTCGGGCACAGTCGCATGTTCGCGAGGATGTTCAGCCCGCTGATGTAGCTCTGCGCGTGCTGCTTCGGGCCGCTGACGACCACCCAGCCGGCCCGGAAGCCGGCGACCCGATAGGACTTCGACAGCCCACTGAACGTGAGGCAGAAGACGTCCGGCGCGAGCGATGCGAGCACGGTATGGCTCGCGTCGTCGTACAGGATCTTGTCGTAGATCTCATCCGAGAGGACGACGAGATCGTGCTGGCGCGCGAACTCGACCAGCGACTCGAGCATCGGCCGCGGGTACACGGCACCGGTCGGGTTGTTGGGGTTGATCACGACGAGCGCGCGGGTGCGGTCACTGACCTTCGCGGCCAGGTCGTCGAGATCGGGCAGCCAGTCGGCCTGCTCGTCACAGCGGTAGTGCACCGCCCGGCCGCCGCACAGGCTCGTGACCGCGGTCCACAGCGGGTAGTCCGGCGCGGGGATGAGCACCTCGTCGCCGTCGTTCAGCAACGCCTGCAGCGTCATCGAGATCAGCTCGCTGACCCCGTTGCCGAGATAGATGTCCTCGACGCCGACCGACTCGAGCCCGTTGAGCTGGTAGTACTGCTCGACCGCGGTCCGGGCCGAGAACAGGCCTTTGGACTCGCTGTAGCCCTGCGCGGTGGGCAGGTTGTGCGCCACCGCGTGCAGGATGTCGTCGGGCGCCTCGAAACCGAACGGCGCCGGGTTGCCGATGTTCAGCTTGAGGATGCGGTGGCCCTCGTCCTCCATCCGCGCGGCCTCGTCGAGCAGCGGCCCGCGGACGTCGTAGGCGACCCCTTGCAGCTTGTCGGACTGGCGCAGGTCCATCCGTCGAGAGTACGTGCGGAAGCGCCCGCGGCCGGCGAGGGCAACGCGGCGTGGCCGGCGATCAGCCGGCGCGGGGAAGGGGGAAGTGGCGGATCAGGTGGCGCGCTGCTGCGGGACACCCGCGAGCAGCGAGCGAACCTCCGACTCGCGGTAGCGACGGTGTCCCCCCAGCGTCCGGATCGAGGTCAACTTGCCGGCCTTGGCCCAGCGGGTGACCGTTTTCGGGTCGACCCGGAACATCGTGGCAACCTCGGCGGGGGTGAGCAACGGCTCGGCATCGGCGGTGCGAGTGCTCATCAGGACTCCCGTCGTGGTGACCGTTTGCACGGTCGATCAGGGTCCATAGTGCAGATTCAGCGTTCTGTCCGGTATGGCCCATCCGAACCATCTTTGGACCGACGAAAGTCCCCCGCTCTGTCCGATTTCATCCTTTTTGGCGCGGCACCCGGTCCATCGACCGTTCATCCGTCCGCCGTATGGCGCACACGGCCGGTTGGCGGAGCGGGCCGGCGGGCGGGTTTTAGTTGGCGTGTTCGAGGGCGGCGACCGCGCGCCAGCGCCCGACCACCCGCTCGTAGCACTCGCCGGCGGCGCGGACGTCACCCGCCGCGAGGCGTTCCAGCGACTCGTTGACCTCGGCGACCGACGTGTCGGCGGACAGCGCCTCGTCGTCGAACAAATGCACCAGCCCGCCGTAGTCGAGCTCGACCAGCGAGTGCGGGTGGAAGTCCTCGAGCCAGCGCCCGACGTCTTCGATCGCGGAGGTGGCCGGGCCCTCGTCGAACACGCGCCGCACGATCCGCAACGCCTGCGCAACCCGGCGGCGGGCCCGGGACATCTGGGTGAGGTAGATCAACGTGCGGTCGAGGCCGACCTGCCGCGGATCGCGGACGGCCCGCCGGTCGCCGAGCACGAGCCGTCGCTCGGAAGCCTCGAACACCGTGAACCAGGCCACCGGCACCTGCCAGGTGGAGGTGATGATGCCGGCCTTGAGCTCGGGGTGACGGGCCAGCCACGCCTCGCGGGCGAGGTCTGCCTCGGCGGTCAGCGCGGGCGGGAAGAACGCGTCGCGCAACTCATCGGGAAGCTGCGAGCGGAAGCTGTCCAGCGCGTCCCAGGCCCGCAGCTGCAGCCGCCACGGGCACACGTAGGTCAGGCCGTCGACCTGGCGTACGTAAGCATGGTCGACACCGACGGACAGGTCGAGCCGCGGTGGCACCGCCAGTACGGCGGACAGCGCGACCTCGTGCTCGCGGGCCATCTGCAGCGGGCGGCTGGGAACGTCGCCGTGGCTGACGTACTCCTGCCAGCGCGCGCGCTCCGCGTCGGAGAGCCCCGACATCGGCTCGTAGACCCGAAGATGCGCGGCGTACCCCAGCACGGGTTCATCCTGTCACGCGAACCGTGCCGTGGTGGGCGGGTCTAACCTGCGGGTGTGAGCGTCTTCGAGCTCGGCGCGTCGCACGAGCAGGTCGTGTTCTGCAACGACCCTGCGAGCGGTCTGCGCGCCATCATCGCCATCTACTCGACCGCCCTCGGGCCCGCGCTGGGAGGCACCCGGTTCTACCCGTACGACAGTGAGGACGACGCGCTCGCCGACGTTCTCAACCTGTCGAAGGCGATGGCCTACAAGGCGGCGTGCGCCGGGCTCGACCTCGGCGGCGGCAAGGCGGTCATCATCGGCGACCCGGCCACCGACAAGACCGAGGCGCTGCTGCGCGCGTACGGCCGGTTCGTCCAGGCGGTCGGCGGGCGCTACTACACCGCGTGCGATGTCGGCACCTACGTCGAGGACATGGACGTCATCGCCCGGGAGTGCTCGTTCGTGACCGGCCGCTCGCCGGCCCACGGCGGCGCCGGCGACTCCTCGATCCTCACGGCGTACGGCGTTTTCCAGGGGATGCGCGCCGCGGCGCAGGTCGCCTGGGGTGTCGCGACGCTCCGCGGCCGCCGGGTCGGGATTTCGGGGGTGGGCAAGGTCGGCCACTACCTCGTCGAGCACCTGCTCGAGGACGGCGCGGAGGTCGTCGTCGCCGACGTCGCGCAGGACGCCGTGGACCGGGTCCGGTTGTTGCACCCCGAGGTCGACGCGGTCGCACCCGATGCGCTGATCGACGAGCAGATGGACGTTTACGCGCCCTGCGCGCTAGGTGCGGCTCTGTCGGATGAGAGCGTTCCGCGGCTGTCCGCGCGGATCGTCTGCGGGGCGGCCAACAACCAGCTCGCCCACCCAGGGATCGAGAAGCTGCTCGACGAGCGTGGCGTGCTCTACGCGCCCGACTACGTGGTCAACTCCGGTGGCCTGATCCAGGTCGCGGACGAGATCGAGGGCTACATCGAGGCGCGAGCGCGCTCGAAGGCGACCGAGATCTACGACACCACGCTGCGGATCTTCTCCCTCGCCGACGCCGAAGGCGTCCCGCCGTCGGTGGCCGCCGACCGGCTGGCCGAGCGCAGGATGGAGCAGATCGGCGCGCTGCGCCGGGTCTGGCTTCCCACCCGGTAGCTCGGTCGCGTTATCCTGAAGGGGATTCCGGCCACGCCGGATCCTCCTAGTCGAATACGTCCGAAACGCACCGGGTCGGCCCCGGGGCACGAGGGGGTCGAGCCACATGGGGCGCGGCCGGGCCAAGGCCAAGCAGACGAAGGTTGCCCGCCAGCTGAAGTACTCCAGCGGCGGCACCGACCTCGACCGTCTCCAGGAGGAGCTCGCCGCCGAGCGCGCCGGCGCCAGCACCTACCCGCCGTCGAGCACCAACCACAGCTGGGCCGGCGACGCTGACGAGCACGACGACGAGAGCGCAGACCAAGCGGACGACGACGACACGGACGACGACGAACCGTACGCCGCCTACGCGGACGATGACGAAGACGAGGCCGACGCGGACAACGCCTCTCGGTGAACGGGCGGCGCGCTAGGCGGAGGCCTCGAGGCGGGTGCTACGGGCCGCGAGTGCCCGGCCGATCCGGGCGACGGTCGCTTCCGGGGTCAGGTAGTAGTCGTCGGCGCTGAGCACGATCACGGTCCAGCCGAGGGCCCGCATGGCATCCCGCCGCCGGTCATCGGCCCGGCGCTGCTCCCAATGGAACGCGCCGTCGTACTCCACGAGCAGCCGCTGCTCCTTGTACCCGAAATCGGCCCGCCCGACCAGCCGGCCGTCGCGGTCCCGGATCTCGAGCTGAGAGGTCGGCTTCGGTAGCCCGCTCCTCACCATCAGCACCCGCACTCGCGTCTCCATCGCGGACTCGCTCAGCGGATCGACGAGCTCGAGCACGTCGTCAACCCGACGTACCCCACGGAGCCCTCGGTGGTCGGCGCGGTACCCGGCTAGCTCGTCGGTGGTGATCGCCGCTCGGTGCGAAAGTGCGTCGACGACCACGACCGCCTCTACCAACGAGAGCCAGCGCGCACAGTCGAAGGCGGTGCGCAACGGCGAGGTGATCAGTACGCCGTCGAGCCCGATCAGATCGCTGTCCTCGACCGTGATCTCTCGGGTGAGGCACCCCGGACGGTGCGCAACCGGTGCGACGTACGACACCCGATCCAGATGCGCTCGTTTCGGCGATCTTGCACGTCGACGTCGTAGATCCAGGCGGCGGTCAGGCCGCAGAGGAACACATCGTCAGGCAGCACGATCCGAACGGCCGCGAGCCTCGTCGCACGCGTGTCGGCAAGTGCGGTGTGCGCCCACACGTCTCGGAAGATGTGCCGCCAGGAGGCGCTTCGAAGCGCGGAGCGGGATACCCCGAATGCCGCCGCCTGGGCGGTCGTGAAGGGTGCCGAGACAAGTTGCCGGGGGATCGCGCGGGAGGTCATCGGGCGAGCATGCCGGGACCGCCTCCGCGACGACGGCGTCATCCACAGGCCACCGCCCCTCCGCTTCGGTGATCTTGATCACGAACGGGGGGCCGGGCGGATCTCGCCGGCCACCCAGGCGGGGACGCCGCGAGCGGCCAGCAGGTCGAGCGCGGTCGAGGCCGCCGCAGCGGGTACGACGGCCACCATCCCCACCCCGAGGTTGAAGGTGCGCTCCATCTCCTCCGCGCTCACGTTGCCGCGGTCGGCAATCAGATCGAAGATCGGCCCCGGGGTCCACGTCGTACGGTCGATCACGGCAGCCGAGTCAGGCGGCAGAACGCGCTGCAGGTTCGCGGTCAGCCCGCCGCCGGTGACGTGCGCGAACGCGTGAACCTCGACCGTGACCGCAAGCGCCAAGCAGTCCTTGGCGTAGATCCGGGTCGGTGTGAGCAGCACGTCGCCGAGCGCTTCGCCGAGATCCGCGGTCGAGTCGAGCGAGAGCTTGCTCACGACCAGCAGCACGTGCCGCGCGAGGGAATAGCCGTTGGCATGCAGCCCGCTCGAGCCCATCGCGATGACGACGTCACCCGCTCGCACGCGGTCGGGGCCGAGCAGCGCGTCCGCGCGCACCATCCCGGTCGCCGCGCCCGCGAGGTCGTAGTCGTCCGGGGCGAGCAGGCCCGGGTGCTCAGCAGTCTCGCCCCCGATCAGCGCGCACCCGGCGAGAGCGCAGCCGGCGTCGATGCCCGCGACGATGTCCGCGATCCGCTCCGGCACCACCTTGCCGCAGGCGATGTAGTCGGTCATGAACAGCGGCTCGGCGCCGCACACGACGATGTCGTCGACCACCATGCCGACGAGGTCGTGCCCGATCGTGTCGTGGCGGTCCATCGCCTGGGCGATCGCGACCTTCGTGCCGACACCGTCGGTCGACGTGGCGAGCAGGCGGTCCGCGTCGATGCGGAACAGCCCGGCAAAACCGCCGAGGCCACCAACCACCTCGGCACGGGTCGACGTGAGGCGCGACTTGATCAGCTCGACCGCACGATCACCGGCCGCGATGTCGACGCCGGCCGCGGCGTACGTCGCCGACCCCTCGACTTCCCCGGTCATGCGGAGGTGGTCCCCAGCTCTACGGCCGCTGGAGCGCGTCGGCTGCGCCGACGCCCGGCAGCATCGGCTCGTACGCCGGATCAGTAGCGATCTCGTGCAACGTCGGCGCGCTCTCGACCACTCGCGAGATGCCTTCGAGCATGTGCTTGCCGAGCAGCTCCGGCGCGGGCAGCTCGATCGGGTAGTCGCCGGTGAAACAAGCCGTGCACAGGCGATCGCCCGGCAGCGTCGTCGCCGACACCAGCTCGTCCAGCGAGATGTAGCCGAGGGAGTCCGCCCCGATCGACGCGCACACCTGCTCGACGGTCAAGCCGTTCGCGATCAGCTCGGCCCGGGATGCGAAGTCGATCCCGTAGAAGCACGGCCACTGCACCGGCGGCGAGGAGATCCGCACGTGGACCTCGCGCGCGCCCGCCTCACGCAGCATCCGTACGAGCGCGCGCTGGGTGTTGCCGCGCACGATCGAGTCGTCGACCACGACCAGTCGCTTTCCGGCGATCGTGGCGCGCAACGGGTTGAGCTTCAGCCGGATGCCCAGCTGGCGAATCGTGTTGGACGGCTGGATGAAGGTCCGGCCGACGTAGGCGTTCTTCACCAGACCGATCCCGTAGGGGATGCCGCTCGCTTCGGCGTACCCGACCGCCGCGGGCGTCCCGCTCTCGGGTACCGGGATCACCAGGTCGGCATCGGCAGGGTGCTGCTGCGCCAGCCGCCGGCCGACCTCCACCCGGGTCGCCTGCACCGATCGCCCGGCGATCGCGGTGTCGGGACGGGCGAGATAGACGTACTCGAACAGGCAGCCCTTGGGCGATGCCTCCGCGAAGTGCTGCGAGCGCAGCCCGTGCTCGTCGACCGCGACCAGCTCGCCGGGCTCGACCTCGCGGACGAACGACGCGCCGACGATGTCCAGTGCCGCGCTTTCGCTCGCGACCACCCAGCCACGCTCCAGCCGGCCGAGCACCAGCGGCCGCACTCCGTGCCGGTCCCGCGCGGCGTAGATCGTGTTCTCGTCCATGAAGACGAGCGAGAACGCACCGCGCAGCTGCGGCAGCACGTCCATCGCGGCCGCCTCGAGCGAAAGGTCGGAGTGCCCGGCGAGCATCGCGGTGATCAGGTCCGAGTCGCTGGTCGCCTTCGGTGACTCGTCTCCACGGTCATCGTTCTGATCCTCCGCGAGGCGCGCAGCCAGCTCAGCGGTATTCGTCAGGTTTCCGTTGTGCCCTAACGCGATTCCGCCGCCCTCGGGCGAAGGACGGTACGACGGCTGCGCGTTCTCCCACGTGCACGAGCCGGTGGTCGAGTAGCGGGTGTGGCCGATCGCGAGATGACCGGAGAGCGCGCCGAGGATCGGCTCGTCGAACACCTGGGCGACCAGGCCGAGGTCCTTGTAGACGACAACGGCAGTGCCGTCGGAGACCGCCATGCCGGCCGCTTCCTGGCCACGGTGCTGAAGCGCATAGAGCCCGTAGTAGGTGAGCTTGGCAACCTCTTCGCCCGGCGCCCAGACCCCGAAAACCCCGCATGCATCACGCGGAGGTTGCTCGTCGGGGATGTGCTCGTCGTCGGCTGCGTAGGTGTCGGCTGCGTGACTGTCGGCTGCGTGGTGCGGCACCGACCAGGCTCCTTGGCATTGGCGACGGAGGGAAACCGCGCCCCAGTGTAGAGGCGCGCCCACTCGCCTTCGGTGATCTTGACGTTGGAGGCGCAGAAATCGCGATTGTGCGCCTCCAACGTCAAGATCACGAAAGCGTTGGTGGGGTGAAGAGAGCGCGGTCAGGAGAGTACGGGCAGCAGTGCCGAGAGGTCGGCGCGCTCGCCGCTCGCCCGTACGCCCCCGGTGGCGACCGCGTCGGCCCACCGCATCCGGCCGGTCGCGAGCGCCACCCAGGTCAGCGCGGGCATCTCGACCACGTTCGGCGGCGTTCCGCGGGTATGCCGCGGTCCCTCGACGCATTGGATCGCGGCGTACGGCGGCACGCGTACCTCGACCGAGCGGCCGGGCGCGCGCTCGGCGAGGATCGCCGCGAGCATCCGGCAGGCGGTCCCGAGGGCACCGGAGTCGATCGCGACCGGATCGATCTCCGGCACCGACGCGCTGAGATCGGTGCTGTGCACGACCAGCTCGTTGACCCGGGTCGTCATCATGTCGCCCAGCCGGATCGGGCCGCGGCGCGCCGCGACCACCTGTTCGGCGGTCATGCCCTCGAGCGCCTGCATCAGGGCATCTCCTTCGGCGAGCAGCCGGTCGGCGATGTCAGGGACCGAGAGCCCGCGCGCCCCATCGCGGCCGCGTTGCTCGATCTCGGCCACCGACTCGCGCCATTTCGCGGTGTAGCCAGCGATCGACAGCGGCCGGTCGCTCGCTCCGGGGGCGGCGATCGCGTTGGTCAGAGCCCGCGGCACCTCGGTCGTGTGGAACGCGAGCTGCTGCACGGTCCAGCCGGCCAGGCGGGACGGCCGCTCGACAGCGGCGTCCGGGACCTGCCTCAACCACGCCGCGAGAGCCGACTGCTGGGCGACGTACGCCGCCTTCAGCTCGTCGAGCGTCGCCATCAGTCGAACAGCGCGGGCAACGTGCGCTCGAAAGCCTCGGCGAGCTCGGCGAGCGGGAGCTCGAACAGCTCGGTGATCGCCAGCCGGTCACCGCCGGTCACGCCGATGACCTTCGCCGGGACCTCGAGCTCGCCGGCCAGCTCGAGTACGCCGTCGACGTCGTCGGTGGTGACCATCGCCCGCGCCCCGGACTCGCTGAACAGCGCCACAAACGCGTCGCCGTCGACCCCGACGGTCGCGCCCACGCCACCGATCAAGGTCGCCTCGACCAGTGCCTGTGCGAGACCGCCCTCCGAGAGATCGTGCGCGGAGACGATCGAGCCGGCCGCCGCCATCCTCGCCAGCAGCGTGGCAAGCGCGCGCTCGGCGGCGAGCCGCACGTGCGGGGGCCGACCGCCGAGATGGCCGTGCACCACCCAGGCCCACGCCGATCCGTCGAGCTCGTCCGCGGTCTCCCCCAGCAGCACGATCGTCCGGCCCGCAGCGTCGAACCCGCTCGGCACCCGCCGGCGTACGTCGTCGAGCACACCGAGGACTCCGATCACCGGAGTCGGGTTGATCGCGGTCGCGCCGGTCTGGTTGTAGAAGCTGACGTTGCCACCCGTGACCGGAGTGCCCAGCTCGCGGCAGGCTTCGGCCAGGCCGCGGGTCGCCTCGGCGAACTGCCACATGACGGCCGGGTCCTCGGGCGAGCCGAAGTTCAGGCAGTCGGTCACCGCGATCGGCGTGGCGCCGGTGCAGGCCACGTTGCGATGCGCCTCGGCGAGGGCGAGCTGCGCTCCGGCGTACGGATCGAGGCGGGCGAACCGTCCGTTGCCGTCCAGTGCGAGCGCGATGCCGCGCCAGGTGCCGTCGCCGAGCCGCACGACGCCGCCGTCGTGCGGCATCGCGAGGACAGTGCCACCGAGGACGTAGCGGTCGTACTGCTCCGTCACCCAGCGGCGGGAGCACAGCTCGGGAGATCCCGCCAGCTGGAGCAACGCGGCGCGAAGCTGGTCCGCGGTGCGCGGCCTCGGTAGCCGGGACGAGGTGTCCGCGTTCAGCGCATCCTGCTCAGCGTCCGGGCGCGCCACCGGCCGGTGGTAGACCGGCCCGTCGTCGGCGAGCGAGCCGGGCGGTACGTCGACCACGGTCTCGCCGTACCACGTGACCACCAGCCGGTCGCCGTCGGTGACCTCTCCGATCACCGTCGCGAGGACACCCCACTTGGCACAGTGCGCGAGCACGGCCGCCACGTTGCCCGGAGCGACGATCGCCAGCATCCGCTCCTGCGACTCGCTCGTGATGACCTCGAGCGGCGACATCGACGGCTCGCGCAGCGGCACTCGGTCGAGGGCAACCCGCATGCCGCCGTCGCCGTGGCCGGCCGTCTCGCTGGTCGCACAGGACAGCCCGGCGCCGCCGAGGTCCTGGATGCCGGTCACCAGGCCGGCATCGAAGAGCTCCAGGCAGCACTCGATCAGGATCTTCTCGGTGAACGGGTCGCCGACCTGGACGCTGGGCCGCTTCGCCGACGAGCCCTCGTCGAAGGTCGCGCTGGCCAGGACGGAAACGCCGCCGATCCCGTCGCGGCCGGTCTTGGCGCCGAGCAGGACGACCTGGTTGCCGACGCCGGTGGCCTTCGCCAGCTGCAGCCGCTCGTGCGGCAGCACGCCCACACAGAGCGCGTTGACCAGCGGGTTGCCGGCATAGGTCGGGTCGAAGCCCACCTCGCCGCCGATGTTCGGCAGGCCGAGGCAGTTGCCGTAGCCGCCGACGCCCGCAACGACCCCGCGAACCAGCCGCTTGGTGTCCGGCGCGGTCGCGTCGCCGAAGCGCAGCGAGTCCATCACGGCGATCGGCCGCGCTCCCATCGTCAGGATGTCGCGGACGATCCCGCCCACACCGGTCGCCGCACCCTGATAGGGCTCGACGTACGACGGATGGTTGTGGCTCTCCACCTTGAAGGTGACCGCGAGCCCGTCGCCGACGTCGACGACGCCGGCGTTCTCGCCGATGCCGACGAGCATCGCCGCGCTCGCTGGCGGGTTGTCGGCGAACTGCCGCAAGTGGACCTTGCTGGACTTGTACGAGCAGTGCTCGCTCCACATGACGCTGTACATCGCGAGCTCGGTGTCGGTCGGGCGACGCCCGAGGATCTCGCGGATCCGCGAGTACTCGTCGTCCTTGAGGCCGAGCTCGACATACGGCTGGGCGAGGTCGGGCGCGTCCGCGGCGGCCGCAACGGTCTCGAAGTCGGTCATGCAGAGACCATGGCGGCGACAACCGACGTGAACATCGGAAGGCCGTCGGCGCTCGGCCCGGTCAACGTGTCGATCGCGTGCTCCGGGTGCGGCATGAGGCCGACCACGTTTCCGGCCGAGTTGGTGATGCCGGCGATGTCGTGCAGCGCACCGTTCGGGTTGCCTCCCGCGTAGCGGAACACGACCAGTCCCTCGGCTTCCAGCTGCTCGACGGTCGCGGCGTCGGCGACGTACCGGCCTTCGCCGTGCTTGACCGGGACGAGGATCTCCTCGCCCGGCGAATAGTCGCTCGTCCAGCGAGTCGAGGTGTTCTCGACGGTCAGGACCTGGTCCCGGCAGACGAATCGCAGCCCGGCGTTGCGCACCAGGGCCCCAGGGAGCAGCTGCGCCTCGCAGAGCACCTGGAAGCCGTTGCAGATACCGAGCACCGGGAGCCCCGAGCGGGCGGCGGCAACGACCGATCCGACCACCGGTGAGAACCGCGCGATCGCACCGCCACGGAGGTAGTCGCCGTACGAGAACCCGCCCGGAAGGATGACTGCGTCGACGCCGTGCAGAGCGGCGTCGCCGTGCCACAGCGGCACCGCCTCGACTCCGACCGCGCGCACGGCGCGAATCGCGTCGTGGTCGTCGAGCGAGCCGGGGAACGTCACCACGCCGATGGTGGTCGTGGCGCTCACAGGCCGAGGATACCGAGCGGGGTGGCACCGGCCGCGCGGTCTCCGCGCCCTCGGCGTGGCCACGCCCCGGCCGCGACGGTCAGTCCTCGATGTGGATGGTGAAGTCCTCGATCACCGGGTTCGCGAGCACCGCCTCGGCGGCGCGGCTGGCGATCTCGCGGGCGTCCGCTCCGTCGGCGATCTCGATCTCGAACCGCTTGCCCTGGCGCACGGACGTCACCGTGTCGAAGCCGAGGTCGGGCAGCGCGCGAGCGATCGCCTGGCCCTGAGGGTCGAGGATCTCGGGCTTGGGCATGACGTCGACGACGACTCGGGTCACCTGCCAAACCCTACCGACCACGCCGCACCCCTCGCTGCCGTGATCTTGACGGCAGTCAGGGAGTGGCGGCGAGGTAGTCGTGGAAGTCGCGCCCGGTCAGCCGCTCGTAGGCCTCGACGTACTTCTCCCTGGTCCGTGCGACGACGTCGTCGGGAAGCGGCGGAGGCTCGCTCTTGCGATCCCAGCCGGACTCGTCGCTGAGCCAGTCGCGCACGTACTGCTTGTCGTAGGACTCCTGCGGGCCGCCGGGGGCCCAGGTGAGTGAAGGCCAGAACCGCGACGAGTCCGGGGTGAGGACCTCGTCGCCGAGGGTCAGGGTCCCGTCCTGGTCGTGACCGAGCTCGATCTTGGTGTCGGCGAGGATGATCCCGGCCTGTTCGGCAAGCTCGCGCCCGCGCGCGTAGACCGCAAGCGTCAGTTTGCGCAGCTCGCCGGCGAGCTCGGGCCCCACCGCCTCCACCACCTGGTCGAACGTCATCGCCGCGTCGTGCTCCCCGCTCGGCGCCTTCGTCGTCGGCGTGAAGATCGGCGCCGGCAACCGCGAGCCGTCGCGCAGCCCCGGCGGCAGGTCGACCCCGCACACGCTGCCGGTCGCCCGGTAGTCCGCGGCGCCGCTGCCGGCGAGGTAGCCGCGGGCGACGCACTCGACGCTGACCATCTCCAGCGTCCGGCACAGCACCGACCGCCCGCGCAGCGCATCGGCGTACGGCGCAAACACCAGCGGGTACTCGGCGACGTCTGCGGTGATGACGTGGTTGGGCACGAGGTCGGCGAGCCGCTCGAACCACCAGAGCGAGATGCCGGTGAGCACCGCGCCCTTGTCCGGGATCTCGGTCGGCAGCACGTAGTCGAAGGCCGAGATCCGGTCGCTCGCGACCATCAGCAGCTGGTCCTCGCCGGCGACGTAGAGATCGCGGACCTTGCCCGAATGCAGCCGGAACTCGTCCAGCCCGGCCAGTGCGTGTTCCGGCACTAGCTCAGCCCCTCCAGTCGCTCGAAGACTCCATCCAGCCGTTTCAGGTAGCGCTGCGGCCGGCACACCTCGTCCAGGCGGGCCTCGTCGAGCTCCTGGCCGGCATCCGCCGCGTGCTTGCGCAACGTCTCGCGGAACGGAACGCCGGTGGTCCAGGTGTCCATCGCTGCCGCCTGGGTGAGGGCGTAGGCGTCCTCGCGCGAGAGCCCGGCCTCGACCAGTTCCAGCAGGACCGCGCTGGTGTAGATCAGGCCGCCGGTGGCGTCGAGGTTGGAGCGCATGCGCTCGACGTCGACCACCAGACCGTTGACCAGCCGGCCGGTCAGGTGCAGCAGGTAGTCGGTGCCGATCGCCGCATCCGGGAGGGCGATCCGTTCCACGGACGAGTGGGAGATGTCGCGCTCGTGCCAGAGCGCGATGCCCTCCATGACCGGCACGATCTGCGCGCGCACGATGCGCGCCAGGCCGCAGATCCGCTCGCACATCACCGGGTTGCGCTTGTGCGGCATCGCGCTCGAGCCCTTCTGGCCGGCGCCGAACGGCTCGGCCAGCTCGCGGACCTCGGTGCGCTGGCCGTGCCGGACCTCGAGCGCGACGGCCTCGCAGACCGACGCAAGAAGAGCAAGCGACGAGACCCACTCGCTGATCCCGTCACGGAGGACCACCTGGGTCGCGACGTCCGCGGGCCGCAGGCCGAGCTCGGCCGCGACCTGGCGCTCGACCGCCGGATCGATGTTCGAGTACGTCCCGAGTACGCCGGAGATCTTCGCGATGCCGACCGCGTCGCGGGCCCGGAGCAGCCGGTCACGCGACCGCGCCATCGCGAACGCGAAGTCGGCGACCCGATGACCCCACACATCCGGCTCGGCGTGCACGCCGTGCGTGCGTCCGACCCGGATCGTGTCGCGATGGCTGAGCGCATGATCGCGGAGCCCGCCGACCAGTGCGGTCGTCTTCGCCAACAACAGGTCCGTGGCGCCGACCAGCTGCAGGGCGAGCGCGGTGTCGAGCAGGTCCGACGACGTCATGCCGAAGTGCACCCAGGCCGCCGCCTCGCGCGGAGTGGTGTTGTCGGCCCACGCGGTGAGGAACGCGATCACGTCGTGCTGCGTGACCGCCTCGACCGCTGCGACCGCCTCGGGCGTGGGCGGCGGCGCGGCGCGGACCGGCCCGAGCGCATCCGCGGGCACCGTGCCGGCGGCGGCGTGCGCCTCGAGCACGACGGTCTCGACCCGGCACCACAGCTCGTACTTGTGCGCCTCGCTCCACACCCGGCCCATCTCGGGGAGCGTGTAGCGCTCGATCATGAGGCCGCCTCTGCGATGTCGGTGCGGTAATGCGCGCCTTCGATCGTGATCCGCTCGATCCCGGCGTACGCCGATTCTCTCGCACCGGCGAGCTCGGCGGCGACCGCCGTGACCGCAAGGATCCGCCCGCCGGCCGTGACCAGCGCGCCGTCGACCTCCGCGGTCCCGGCATGCAGCACGTCCGCGCCGCTGACCGCGTCTAGGCCATGAACGGGGTCGCCGGTCCGCGGCGCCGCGGGATAGCCGGCCGAGGCCAGGACGACGGTCACCGCGAAGCCGTCGCGCCACTGCAACGGCGGCAGGCCGGCGAGGGTGCCGGTGGCGGTCGCGTGGAGTACGCCGGCCAGCGGCGTCTCGAGCAGGGCGAGCACCGACTGCGTCTCGGGATCGCCGAACCGGGCGTTGAACTCCACCACCTTCACCCCGGTCGAGGTGAGAGCGAGACCGACGTAGAGCAGGCCGGCGAACGGCGTGCCCCGCCGCGCCATCTCCTCGATCGTGGGTCGCGCCACCCGGGCGACGACCTCGTCGACCAGGTCGGCCGGCGCCCAGGGCAACGGCGCATACGCGCCCATGCCACCGGTGTTCGGCCCGGTGTCGCCGTCGCCCACCCGCTTGAAGTCCTGCGCCGGAAGCAACGGCACGACCGCGACACCGTCGGTCAGGCAGAACAGAGATACCTCCGGCCCGTCGAGGTACTCCTCGATCACGACCCGATGCCCGGCGGCGTGACGCCGCGCCTCGCCCCGGTCGCCGGTGACCACCACGCCCTTGCCGGCCGCGAGCTCGTCGTGCTTCACGACGTACGGCGGTTCGAGCCGGTCCAGCACTTCCGCGACCTCAGCGGGCGTCTCGGCCACCCAGTGCCCGGCTGTCGGCACGCCCGCGGCCGCCATCACGTCCTTGGCGAACGCCTTGCTGCCTTCGAGCTGCGCGGCCGCGGCGCTCGGGCCGAAGACCACGAAGCCGGCGGCTCGAAGCTCGTCCGCGACCCCCGCCACGAGCGGCGCCTCGGGGCCGATCACGACCAGATCGGCGGTCGCCTCGCGGGCGGCATCGACCGGGTCGGTGATCGCCAGCAGGCTCGCCACCTTGGCGATCCCGGGATTGCCCGGTGCGCAGAACAACGCGGTCACCGCAGAGTCGCGGGACAGCGCGAGGCACAGCGCGTGCTCGCGGCCGCCGCCGCCGATCACCAGGACGCGCATCGGGCCCTCACAGCAGCGGCCGGATCGCGACGGTCTGCTCGCGCTCTGCGCCGACGCCCACAACCGAGACCGGCGCGCCGCTGAGCGACTCGATCGCCTCGACGTACGCGCGCGCCGCCTTGGGCAGGTCGTCGAGCGACCGGGCCGCCGTGATGTCCTCGTCCCACCCCGAGAACTGCTCGTAGATCGGTCGCGCATGGTGGAACTCGGTCTGGGTCATCGGCATCTGCTCGTGCCTGGTGCCGTCCACGTCGTACGCGACGCACACGGGGATCTGTTCGAGCCCGGTGAGAACGTCGAGCTTGGTCAGCACGAAGTCGGTCACGCCGTTGACCCTCGCTGCGTAGCGCGCGACGACCGCGTCGTACCAGCCACATCGGCGCGGGCGGCCGGTGGTCACGCCGAACTCCGCCCCGACGCTGCGCAGCCGATCGCCGCCCGCGTCGAGCAGCTCGGTCGGCATCGGTCCTTCGCCGACCCGGGTCGTGTAGGCCTTCGCAACCGCGACCACGCGGTCGATCCGCGTCGGCGGGATTCCCGAACCGGTGCACGCCCCGCCCGCGGTCGGGTTGGACGACGTGACGAACGGATAGGTCCCGTGGTCGACGTCGAGCATCGTGGCCTGTCCGGCCTCGAGCAGGACGACCTTCCCGGCATCGAGTGCCGCGCCAAGCATCAGCTGCGTGTCGGCAACCATGGGACGCAACCGGTCGGCAGACGCGATCAGCTCACTGACCACCTCGTCGACCGACATCGCCTTGCGGTTGTAGACCTTCACCAGGATCTGGTTCTTCAGCTCGAGCGCGCCCTCCACCTTCTGGCGAAGGATCTTCTCGTCGAACAGGTCCTGGATCCGCACGCCCAGCCGCGACATCTTGTCGGCGTACGCCGGACCGATCCCGCGACCCGTCGTACCGATCTTCGACTTGCCGAGAAAGCGTTCGCCGACCTTGTCCATCAGGACGTGGTACGGCGTGATGACGTGCGCATCGGCGGACACGACCAACCGCGAGCAGTCGACCCCACGGGCCGAGATCGCCTCGATCTCGCTGAACAGCACGCCGAGGTCGACCACCACTCCGTTGCCGATGACGGGGGTGACGCCGGGCGTGAGGATGCCGGCCGGCAGCAGATGCAGCGCGTACTTCTCGGCGCCGATCACGATCGTGTGGCCGGCGTTGTTGCCGCCGTTGAACTTCACGACGTAGTCCACCCGCTCGCCGAGCAGGTCGGTCGCCTTGCCCTTGCCCTCGTCGCCCCACTGTGCGCCGAGCAGCGCGATCGCGGGCATCTGCGCCGTCCCTTCCGCTCGAGGCACGCCGTCGCAACGACCGCCCACCCGGCCCCGCAAACAACGAACCCCGGTCGCAATCGACCGGGGCCTCTTGCGGATCGAGGCTACCCCGCCGGAACCCGCAGGCAACCTGACCGAGCCCGCCGGCGTTGAGACAGTGTGGCTGTGACCCGGCTGGGCTCGGACTTCGACGAGTTCGTCGTCGCGCGCTCGCCCGCGCTGCTGCGTACCGCGACCCTGCTGCTCGGTGACCGGACCGACGCCGAAGACCTGCTGCAGACCGCGCTGCTGCGGGTCGCGCGGCACTGGTCCAAGGCGATCGAGAACCCGGACGCCTACACGCGGCGGGTGCTGGTCAACCTCGCGCACGACCATGCCCGCCGTCGCCGCCGCCATCCGGAGTCGCCGGCACCCGAACCCGATCTGATGGCGGTCCAGCCGGCGACCGAGTCCGCGTTCGAGGACCGCACGGAGCTGCTCTGTGCGTTGCGTGAGCTCCCGGACCGCCAGCGCGCGACCGTGGTCCTGCGGTTCTGGGAGGACCTCTCGGTCGCCGACACGGCGAGCCTGCTCGGCTGCTCGGAGGGCACCGTCAAGTCAACGACCAGCAAGGCGCTCGCCCACCTGCGCCACGTCCTCGACCTCCCTACCGTCCCCACTGCGATCGGAGCCGGCCATGACCACTGACGAGCAGATCCGCGACGCGTTCCACGCCCGCTTCGGCACAGAGTTGGCGGACCTGGCCGTGGATCCGGCGCTGGTGGCCGTCGTACGTCGCAGGTACGCCCGCCAGCAGCGGCTGGTGCTCCTGGGTGCCCCGCTCGGGGTTGCGGCGCTCGCGGCCGGCTCGATACTGGCCGCCAACGCCGTGGGCAGCGGCGCCGTCAGCGGCATCAACGGCCTCACGAGCAACGCAGCGCAGTCCGGGGTCAGCGTGACGCTGCTCAACCACCGGCTGCAGTTCCCCGCCGGCTGGAGCGGGAGCGCCGGCACGGTGATGAACCTCGGGCCGGCCACCCACCATCTCGGGGGCAAGGACCAAGGCGCCAAGCTGATGGATCGAAGCGCCCGCATGAGCCTCGGCATGAGCATGTTCCGCGGTCCGATCGCCACGGCCGAGCGGGCGGTCGTCCCCGCCGCCGAGAGGAAGCGGATCACCACGACGATCGCTGGGCTGCCGGCCGTCATCGATCAGTTCGGCACCTCACCGGTCTGCCCGATGTCGGTGGTGCACGCACCAGCGGCGGCGACGGTCAAGCGCCTCATCTCCCACACCCCGCTGCCGATGCGGAGCGCGCTGCTCAAGAGCCTCAGGACGGCCCGGTTCTCGAAGCTCAGCCCGGCCGGATTCGGCGTCGGTGTCCCTCAGCCCGGCTGCGCCCGCGCGACCAAGAGCGCCGCTGCCCTGCCGGATCACGTGAGCACCGCAATCACCTTCCCGGACGGCGACCTGCTGATGGTCGACTCGATCGGGATGAGCCCGACACAGGTCGAGCACGTCCTGGCGGACGCGATCAGCAGCTGAGCGGGCGACGGTCAGCCGAGCGGCGCGGAGGGATCGCTCTCGGCCAGAAAGGACCGGCAGCGCTCCGCCTCGTCGCTCTCACCGATCGCTTGCGCAGCGCGGGCGAGCGCGTTGAGCGAACGCAGGAACCCCTGGTTGGGCTCGTGCGACCGCGGCACCGGTCCCCAACCCTTCCACCCCGACCGCCGCAGCGCGTCGAGCCCGCGGTGGTAGCCGACCCGCGCGTAGGCGTAGGACTCGATCACCGCGCCGCGCTCGTAGGCCGCGTCGGCCAGTGCCGCCCAGGCGGCGAGGTACGACGGGAACCGAGCCGCGACCGCGGCCGGATCCTCGCCCGCCTCTAGCGCCGTACGAGCCTGCGGGTCATCCGGCAGCAGCGTCTCCGGTGGCTCGCCCAGCAGGTTGCCGCCGTGGGTCACCGGCGGCCTCGTGGCAGCCGGCTCAGTGGTAGATCCAGACCGAAGCGCCGACCGCGAGGTAGGCCGAGCTGAAGAAGTGCAGCACGGCGTCATCGGTGATCCGGACGCAGCCGTGGCTGTTCGGGTACGGCGGCACCTCGCCGCCGCTGTTGCCGTTGCCCTCACCGTGGATCGCGTAGCCGGTGTCGGTGAAGTACGACGGGTAGTACAGCGTGCCGAGCTTCGAGACGCGGGTGCCGGTCAGCTTGTACTGGATCGAGAAGTGACCGGTCGGGGTGATCGCCCTGGAGATCCCGCCTTCGGAGTTCTTGTAGAGGTAGCCGCCCGCGGTCGAGGTGTCGAGGATGTGCGTGATGTGGCCGTCCTTGGCCATCAGCAGCACCTGCCGGCCGATGTTGACCTCAACCTCGTAGGTCGCGGCGTGCGGATGGCGCAGGTGGATGTGGCGCGGGTGGTTCAGCTTGTTCCACACCGCCATCGTGACCTCGCCGTTGGGCGGAAGCTTCTGCACCTTCTCGAACGCGGTCACCGCGTGCAGGGTGTCGTCGCCGTAGTACTTGCTCACCGAGCCGAGCCAGTAGTGCAGCTTGCGCAACCGCTTCTGCAGTGCCTTCACGTCCGAGCCCGAGTCACCCAGCACCAGTTCGCGGTGCACGACCTGCAGGTGCAAGGTCGCGGACTGGGCGTGCGCGTGCAATCCGTCGTAGTGCCGGACCACGCGGTAGAGCACCGGACCGAGCGCATCGGGATGGATCGTGAAGGAGAACCGACCGTCGTACGCCGTCGTCTTGCCGGCGTGCTTCCAGACGCCGTCGACCTGCTTCCAGAGATAGATGGTGCCGGTCAGGTGCGGCCGGACCCGGCCGCGCAGCACCGAGTCCGAGTAGACCGGAACGGTGTGCTGCGGGTTGAACGACAGCAGCGGGCGCAACGCGTACTTGTGCCCGGACGTCGTCGCGCTCGTGTAGCTCGGGGTGTTCTTGAACGCCACCCGGTAAGCGCCACTGACCGCGGGCTGCACCGTCCACCCGACCTGGCCCTGCGAGCCGGTCGTGCGCTGCGGCGTGCCCTTCGCACGGTGCCAGGACGTCGACCCCGCGACCCGGTGCTGGAGCACCGCCGGCTGCCCGCTCACCGGGTGGCCAGTGCTCTTTTCGGTCAGGTCGCCGGTCACCACGAGCGACTGGGTGAAGGTCAGGCTGCTGCGCGACAGGGTCGCGGTAGCGGTGGTCTGCTGCTGGAGCGAGAAGTCCGGCCCGTTCAGCGTCTTCGCACCGGTCACGACCACGGGACCAGAGGTCGCGCCGGCCGGCACGACGATCGTCACCTTCTGCGCGTTGACGTGGTGGAAGTGAGCGGCGGTAATGCCATTGATGGTGGCGGCGGTCTCGCCGGTGAAGGTGGCACCGGTCAGCGTGAGCGTGCTGCCCTGGACGCCGTACGCCGGATGCAGGCTGAAGTCGGTGCCGCCGGAGGCGGCGGCTGAAGTGGCCACACCGGCCACGAGAAGCGCGGAGCAGCTCGCCACAGCGAACGCGCGCAGCGTCGACGACATCGTTCCCCTACTCGGATGGAAGAAAGCTCTCCAACGATACGTCGTACTTGCCGGTTTTGCGGCGCACATCGACCTGCTGAGCGCCCAGTCGTGATCCACTTGTGACGGCCGATCGGCCAAGTGGAACGCCGCCCGGCCGGGTCAGGTCATCCGGGTGCCGGTGCTCTTCAGGTCCTCGCACGCCTTGGTCACCCGCGCGGCCATGCCCTCCTCAGCCGCCCGGCCCCACGCCCGCGGGTCGTACGCCTTCTTGCTGCCCACGTCGCCGTCGACCTTCAGCACCCCGTCGTAGTTCTTCATCATGTGGTCGACCACCGGCCTGGTGAACGCGTACTGCGTGTCGGTGTCCACGTTCATCTTGACCACGCCGTAGTTCAGCGTCTCGCGGATCTCGTCGAACATCGAGCCCGAACCGCCGTGGAACACGAGGTCGAACGGCCGCTCCACACCGAGCTTCTTGCCGACGTACTCCTGACCCTCCTTGAGGATCGAGGGCTTGAGCTTGACCGATCCGGGCTTGTAGACGCCGTGCACGTTGCCGAAGACCGCGGCGAGCAGGTAGCGGCCGCGCTCGCCCGGAGCGCCGAGGACCTCGGCGACCCGCATCATGTCCTTCGGCGAGGTGTAGAGCTTCTCGTTCTGCTCGTTGCTGACGCCGTCCTCCTCGCCACCGACGACGCCGATCTCGAGCTCCATGATCGTGTGCGCCTCGATCGACATCGCGAACAGCTCGTCGGCGGTCTTGAGGTTGTCCTCGAGATCCAGGCCCGAGCCGTCCCACATGTGCGAGCCGAAGATCGGGTCGCCTCCGGCTTTTACGCGCTCGATCGAAAGCTCCAGCAGCGGACGCATGTAGCCGGCCAGCTTGTCCGGCGGGCAGTGGTCGGTGTGCAGACCGACGTTGACCGGGTAGTTCGTCGCGACGACCTTGGCGAACGCCGCCATCGCCACCGCCCCGGACACCATGTTCTTGATCGAGGCACCGGAGGCGAACTCGGCGCCGCCCCAGGAGATCTGGATGATGCCGTCGCTTTCGGCATCGGCGAACCCGCGCAGCGCGGCGTTCAGACTCCCCGACGACGTCACGTTGATCGCCGGATAGGCAAAGCCACCGGCCTTCGCCCGGTCGATCATCTCGGCGTAGACCTCAGGGTTCGCGACGGGCATCTCGGCTCTCCTCAGCACAGACCGTTGGCTGTCTTTCCCGGGGCACTGCTCACCATGCCTTGTCCTGAAGTATGGGCGCTACCCTGCGCGCGTGCACCAGCACCTTGCCTCGCAGGCGGCGGACGCGCCGGCCTTGCACCAGCTCGCGCTGCACCAGCAGGCGTTGCTCGGTGCGATCAGCCCGACGCACCTGCTTTCGACCTTCGGCGTCATCGGCGTACTGGTCATCCTGCTGGCCGAGATGGGAGTGCTGGTCGGCTTCTTCCTGCCCGGCGACTCGCTGCTGTTCGTCGCCGGCTATGCGACGAACGGCCACAACTCGCTGCACCTGCACCTGCCGCTCGGCTGGCTGATGATCGCGGCCGCCGCCGGGGCGGTGATCGGGGGGCAAGTCGGCTACGAGGTCGGCCGTCGCGCGGAGCTCCGGCTGCAGGACCGCCCCGAGTCCAGGTACTACAAGCGCGAGTACGTCGAACGCGCCGATCGCTTCCTGGAGCGGTTCGGCATGGCGCGGACGGTCGTGCTGTCGAGGTTCGTCCCGATCGTGCGCACCTTCGCCAGCCCGATCGTCGGGGTGGCCGCGATGCCGGTGCCGTCATACACGACGTGGAACCTGATCGGCGGGCTGGTCTGGACCGTACCGATCATCCTGCTCGGCCACTGGCTCGGACACATCTCCTTCATCCGGCACTACATCGAAGGGCTCGCGGTCATCATCGTCATCCTCGCGATCGTGCCCGCGCTCGTGCACATGGCTCGCCACCGCGGGGCCGCGAGCTCCTGAGCGGAAACGCCGGAGTCAGGCCAGGTCGAGATCGGCGAGCGAGTACGCCGCCAGGTAGTCGAGGCCCGTGGCCCGCACCGCGTCTGCGGCGCCGCGCTCGACGATCACCGCGACACCGACCACGTCGGCCCCGGCTTCGCGCAGCGCCCCGACCGCGGTCAGCACCGAGCCCCCGGTCGTCGAGGTGTCCTCGACGGCGAGCACTCGCCGACCCGCCACATCCGGACCCTCGATCCGGCGTTGCAAGCCGTGTGCCTTGCCTTGCTTGCGCACGACGAACGCGTCGAGCTTGCGCCCGGACGCGGCGGCCGCGTGCAACATCGCCGCAGCGACCGGGTCGGCCCCCAGGGTCAGCCCGCCGACGGCGTCGAAGTCGAGGTCCGCGGTGAGGTCAAGCATCACCCGGCCGACGAGCGGAGCCGCCGCGGCAGACAACGTGACTCGCCGCAGGTCCACGTAGTAGTCCGCGTCCTGCCCGGAGGACAGCGTCACACGGCCGTGCACCACCGCGTCCTGTTTGATCCGGGTCAGCAGCTCGTCGCGGTCGCCGTCGCTCACGCCAGCGACCCTACCGACGCCGCCGTACGCCCGGCCACGGGATTACCCGTCATCGGGACGGTGCGGCCGCGCCGGCCCAGGCAGCGCCCGCTCAGGCGATCAACGGCGCGGCGGCTTTCTCGGCCGCCGAGACCACCGAGAGTCCCGAGCGGTCTTCGTTCACGTCGACCAGCACCGTGTCGCCATCGGCGATCGCGCCGCTGAGCAACGCCTTCGCCAGCGGGTCTCCGATCGCGGTCTGGATCAGCCGCCGCAGCGGCCGGGCCCCGTAGACCGGGTCGAAGCCGGTGATCGCGAGCCACTCGCGGGCGCCGTCAGTGACCTCGAGGGTCAGCCGCCGGTCGGCCAGCCGCGTCATCAGCCGCTCGATCTGGATCTCGACGATCTGCGCCAGCTGCTCGCTGCCGAGAGAGTGGAAGACCACGATGTCGTCGAGCCGGTTCAGGAACTCCGGCTTGAAGTGTTCGCGCGCGGCACGCATCGCGGCCTCGTGCTTCGCCTTGTCGTCCAACGCCGGGTCATTGATGAAGACCGAGCCGAGGTTGGACGTCATCAGCAGGATCGTGTTGCGGAAGTCGACGGTGCGGCCCTGCCCATCCGTGAGCCGGCCGTCGTCGAGCACCTGCAGCAGTACGTCGAAGACGTCGGCATGTGCCTTCTCGACCTCGTCGAGCAGGATCACGGTGTAGGGCCGGCGGCGGACCGCCTCGGTCAGCTGGCCGCCCTCGTCGTAGCCGACGTAGCCGGGCGGCGCGCCGACGAGACGCGAGACGGTGTGCTTCTCGCCGTACTCGCTCATGTCGATGCGCACCATCGCCCGCTCGTCGTCGAACAGGTAGCCGGCCAGCGCCTTCGCGAGCTCGGTCTTGCCGACCCCGGTCGGGCCGAGGAACAGGAACGAGCCGGTCGGCCGGTCCGGGTCGGAGATGCCGGACCGCGCCCGGCGAACCGCGTCCGATACCGCGTGGACGGCGTCGTCCTGGCCGACCACCCGCGCCGACAGCGCCTCGTCCATCCGCAACAGCTTCGCGGTCTCGCCTTCGAGCAGGCGGCCGGCGGGGATGCCGGTCCACGACGCCACGACCTCGGCGACGTCGTCCGCACCGACCTCTTCCTTCACCATCGCCTCGCGTTGCTCGGAGGCGCTGGCGGCCGCGGCGAGCTCGGCTTCGGCGGCCGGGATGTCGGCGTAGAGCAGGCGCGACGCAGCCTCGAAGTCGCCCTGACGCTGCGCGGACTCGGCCTGCGTGCGCAGGCTGTCGAGCCGCTGCTTCAGCTCACCGACCCGGTTGAGACCACTCTTCTCGCGCTCCCACCGCGCGGTGAGCGCGGCCAGCTGCTCGGATCGGTCGGCGAGCTCCGCGCGTAGCCGGTCGAGCCGGGCGCGCGAGGCCTCGTCCTCCTCGCGCTCGAGCGCCATCTCCTCCATCCGCAGCCGGTCGACCGAGCGTTGCAGCTCGTCGATCTCGACCGGACGGGAGTCGATCTCCATCCGCAGCCTCGATGCCGCTTCGTCGATGAGGTCGATCGCCTTGTCCGGAAGGAAGCGTGAGGTGATGTAGCGGTTCGAAAGCGTCGCGGCAGCGACCAGCGCGGCATCGGCGATCTCGACCTTGTGATGCGCTTCATAGCGGCCCTTGAGGCCGCGCAGGATCGCGATCGTGTCCTCGACGCTGGGCTCGCCCACCATCACCGGAGCGAACCGGCGCTCGAGGGCGGGGTCCTTCTCGATCGAGGTGCGGTACTCATCGAGCGTCGTCGCACCGATCAGCCGCAGCTCGCCGCGCGCGAGCATCGGTTTCAACATGTTGCCGGCGTCCATCGCGCCTTCGCCGGTCGCACCGGCACCGACGACCGTGTGCAGCTCGTCGATGAAGGTGACGATCTGACCGTCGCTGTCGCGGATCTCGGCGAGGACGGCCTTGAGCCGCTCCTCGAACTCGCCGCGGTACTTCGCGCCGGCAACCATCGCAGCGAGGTCCAACGAGACCAACCGCTTGTCGCGCAGCGACTCCGGCACGTCACCGGCAACGATCCGCTGGGCGAGCCCCTCGACCACGGCGGTCTTGCCGACGCCCGGCTCGCCGATCAGCACCGGGTTGTTCTTCGTCCGCCGCGACAGCACCTGGACGACCCGGCGGATCTCGGTGTCGCGACCGATCACCGGGTCGAGCTTGCCCTCGCGAGCCTGCGCGGTGAGGTCGACGCCGTACTTCTCCAAGGTCTGGTACGTCGCCTCCGGCTCGGGGCTGGTCACCCGAGCCGAACCGCGAACGGCCTTGAAGGCGTCCTGCAGCGCATCCGGGTCGGGCAGGAAGTCGGCCACCGGGTGGCCGCCGGAGCGGGCCAGTCCGACGATCAGGTGCTCGGTCGAGACGAACTCGTCACCGAGCGACTTCGCGATCTCGGCCGCGGTGTTGACGACGGCGAGGGCAACGGACGACAGGCCGGGGGCCGCGACGGTTGCCCCGGTCGCGGTGGGCAACCGGTTGAGTGCGGCCTGCACCTCCCGCGCGACGAGCGCCGGATCACCGCCGGCCGCCTCGATCAGCGGTCGCGGCACCCCGTCGGCCGGGATGAGCAGCGCGTGCAGCATGTGCAGCGGCTCGACATGCGGATGCCCGGCGGCGCCGGCGGCCTGCACGGCAGCGCCGAGCGCCTCCTGGCTACGAGCGGTGAATCGGTAGGTGTCCATCAGCTGGTTCTTCTCTTGGGGGAAGGCGGAAAGGGGAAAGTCAGTGGTGGTCGGGCTGGCGCCGCCAGACCACGACGGCGGACTGGTCGATCGGCACGAGATCGCGGCGGTAGGACTGGTGGACCTTCCGCTCGCGGCGAGCCGCCTCGTGTGCCGTCGCTTCGAGCTGTGCGTGCAGTTCGTGCACGCGCGCCTGGAGGGCGGCGACCTGGTCTTCGAGCTCCAGGATGCGCTTCACGCCGGCGAGGTTGATGCCCTCGTCCTGGCTGAGCCGTTGCACCTCACGCAGCAGCGCGATGTCACGCGCCGAGTAGCGACGGCCGCGACCTTGGGTCCGCCCGGGAGAGACCAGGCCGATCCGGTCGTAGGAGCGCAGCGTCTGAGGGTGCATTCCGGCGAGTGTCGCCGCAACGGAGATCACAAAAACCGGCGAGTCGTCATCCGGTGCACCGAAGCCGAGCCCGTCAGCCATGGTGAGCGCCTCCCGATCCGAGATGGGTCCGCGGGTCGTGCGGGTGTGCGGTCGCGTACGCCTTGAGTGCCTCGCGGGCCTCGTCGGAGAGCTGTTCGGGTACGACGACCTCGACCGTGACCAGCAGGTCGCCCTTGCTGCCGTCGCGTTTCGCCACGCCCTTGCCGCGGAGCCGAAGTACGCGGCCGTTGGCGGTGCCGGCCGGGATCTTCATCGACACCATCGGCCCGTTCAAGGTCGGGACCTTGACCGTGGCGCCGAGCGCCGCCTCGGCGTAGGTCACCGGCAGCTTCAGGGTCAGGTTGTGACCCTTGCGGCCGAACAGATCGTGCGGGCTGACGTGCACGGTGACGATCAGGTCCCCGGCGGGCCCGCCGCGAGTGCCGGCCTCACCCTTGCCCTTCAGCCGGATCTTCTGCCCGTCGGCGACGCCGGCGGGGATCCGCACGCGCAAGCTGCGCGAGGTGATCGCCTGACCCGACCCGCCGCAGTCCGCGCACGGCTCGTCGACGATCAGACCCCGTCCCCGGCAGTCACGGCACGGCTCGGCGAAGGCGAAGCCGCCCTGGTTGCGCGAGGACATGCCGGTGCCCGAGCAGCCGGGGCAGACCCGGGTCGTCGTACCCGGCTTGGCGCCGCTGCCCTTGCAGGTCGGGCAGGCGTGCGGTCCGGACAAGGTGAGCGGGATGGTCGCGCCCTCGGTCGCGTCGGTGAACGACAGCGTCACCTCGGCCTCGACGTCGACCCCGCGACGCGGCGCCGCGGTCTGACTGCGGCGGCCACCACCGAACAACCCCCCGAACAGGTCGCCGAGCCCACCACCGGCGGCACCGGCGCCGGCACCACCGAACAGGTCGCCGAGGTCGAACGGCACGCCGCCCGGGCCGCCCGCGCCGCCACCCGGCGGCATCCGGAACCCGCCGGACCCGAACAGCG
>Ga0335074_10001903_pt1 | contig 28309 bp, 24 predicted proteins | sample Lox_Sample_23_FD_206715 | JGI IMG/M metagenome (GOLD analysis project Ga0335074, IMG submission 206715) | Soil microbial communities from Loxahatchee National Wildlife Refuge, Florida, United States - Lox_Sample_2.3 | ecosystem: Environmental > Terrestrial > Soil > Wetlands | place: USA...
TTCGTGAGCCTCAGCCACCGCTCATGACCGGTGCGCAGCCACGCCGCCTCGAACCCGGCAACCAGGAACGCCATCCCGATCGTGATCGGCACGAACAGGAAGTGGTACACGGTCGTGATGCCGAACTGCCAGCGCGACAGGTCAAGTACGTTCACCAGCTGCCTCCCGTTTTAGTCCCCGGGCAGCGTGGCATCGTCGCCCCGGTGCCGGTCAGGGCCATTCGCCACGCTCTTCCCGGGACCTTCGTCCGCCCCTGATCCGCCCGTTCAGGGAAGAAGGTCCTGCCACGCAAGGTCACACGGCTCCTGCGGCAGGGGCCGGACCGGGCCAGGCTGGGTGATGAAGGGAGGTGCCCGTCATGAGTAACGGGAGTGAGCGGCGCCTCAATGCGAGCGAGCCGCGCATCATCGTCGGCATCGATGACTCACCTTCGGGACTGGCGGCGCTGCAGTGGGCCGTCGGGCAGGCCAAGAGCCGCCAGGCACAGCTCGTGGCGGTCCGGTCATGGGCGCTGGACCTGCCCAGGCACGGTGGCCGCCGCCACCAGCACCTCGCGCACCCGCGTGTGGTGCTGTTCTTCAACGGAGCCGAACTGCGCAGCGCGTCGGCCAAGCTGGTCCGCGACGCGTTCCGGTCCGCGACCGGTGGTCAGCCGCGCGACGTCGCCGTAAGCATCCGCACGCCCGAGGGCGACCCCGGTGCGGCGCTCACCAGCATCGCCACCCACGACGGCGACATGATCGTTGTCGGTCACCAGCAGCGGCCCAGTTGGTGGCGTGCCCATCACGGTTCGGTCAGCCGCTACTGCCGCCTGCACGCGCGCTGCCCGGTCGTCGTGGTGCCGACCGGTCAGGAGGCGTCATGACGACACAGCAGATATCCGTGCTCGCGGCGCAGCCGTTCCTGCGCGGCATGCCGCCCGCCCAGCTCGCCAAGCTGGCCGAGTTGTGCGAGCACATCTCGATTCCATCCAGGGAGCGGCTGTTCGACGAGGGATCCCGGGCCGACCGGTTCTGGCTCATCGACGCCGGCCAGGTCACGCTCGACGCAAATGTGCCGGGTCAGGGCCGGGTGATCATCGAGACGCTCGGCAGGGGCGCCGTGATCGGCCTGTCGTGGATGCTTCCGCCGTATCAATGGCGCTTCGGCGCCGTGGCCACGCAGCCGACACAGGCCTTTGTCTTCGACGCCCCGGCGGTGCGCGCGGCCTGCGACGCCGATCCGCTCCTCGGGTACGAGATCAGCAGGCGGTTCTCGGCGGCGGTGGTACAGAGGCTGCAGGCCACGCGCGCCCGGCTGATCGAGGTCTGCGGCCGCCTGTCGTTAGGTGATGCGGATGACCTACGCTGAGCCTGTGCTAGAGGAACTGGACGAGGCGGAGTGCCTGCGGCTGATCGCTTCCGGCGGCATCGGCCGCATCGGCTACTCCGGCCGGTACGGCCCCACGGTGATGCCGGTCAACTACCAGCTCTACGACGGGACGATCGTGTTCCGGACCACGCCGGACAGCGCGACGGACGAGGACCTCCGCACCGGCATCGCCAACGCGGAGTACAAGGTCGCCTTCGAGATCGATGACTTCGACACCGCCGCCCGGACGGGCTGGAGCGTGCTGATCCAGGGCTCGGCGCATCACGTGGAGTCCGAGGACGAGCGCGTCTCGATGGTGGACGCCGGAGTCGATCCGTGGCCGGGCGGAGGCAGGGATCTGTTCATGCGCATAACCCCCGGCCGGATCACCGGTCGGCGCGTGAGCCAGACCAGCTAGCGCTGGGATAGCCGGAATCCGGTCACAATACCCGGGCTGATCGAAATGATCTGGTCGTTCCCGCCGTCGGCCCAGTGCTGCAGGGCACGGCGGAAGAAGTCGGCGGCAGCGGGGTCGGCCACCCGATGCGCTACTCCCACGACCGTCACGCTCCAGCCGAGATTTTCGGCCGGATCGATCGCGTCCGCCTGGTAGGCGACCACCGTGCCCGTCTCGTCCTTGGCCGAGGTGATGGGGATACCGCTTTCGGCACAAACGATGACGTGATCTTCGTCAACGATGTGCCTGACCGGGCGGATGGCTGGCAGCGCCCGCACCGTGAAGGCGACCCTTCCCAGCGCCACGCTGCCGAGCAGCCTCATGGACTCCCGCGTGCTCAGCTCTTCCAGCCTCCGCGGCTCGTCTGCCATCAAGCGTCCTCCCGCCTCCGGTCTGCCGGTATAAGCGAGACACCGCGCCCGCCATCGTGCGCCAGGTGCGTGCTTGTCCGGCTCCCAGCCCAGTGCCGCGCGCCCGGTTAGAGATAGGGCCCCGTGCCCTGTCCGCAGGTGACTTTGGTCCCTGCCCTGCCGGGCGGGCGGCGACACATCCTGGCTACATGGCGATGAAGACGATCGATGACCTGAACGTGCGCGGCAGGCGGATTCTGCTTCGCGCCGACCTGAACGTCCCGCTCGACGGCTCGCGGATCACCGACGACGGCAAGATCCGTGCCTGCATGCCCACGCTGACGTCGTTGCTTGAACGCGACGCCGCCGTGCTGGTCTGCTCGCATCTGGGCAGGCCGGGAGGGGCGCCGGACCCCGCCTACTCGCTGGCGCCGGTCGCCGCCCGGCTCGGTGAACTGCTGGGCCGGCCGGTGCCGATGGCGGCCGACACCGTCGGGCCGTCCGCGCACACCGCGGCGGCGGCGCTGGCGCCCGGCGACGTGCTCATGCTGGAGAACCTGCGCTTCAACCCCGGCGAAACCAGCAAGGACGACGTGATCAGGGGCGGGTTCGCCGATCAGCTCGCGTCGCTCGCCGAGCTGTACGTCGGGGACGGCTTCGGGACCGTGCATCGCCGCCACGCCAGCGTCTATGACGTGCCCGCGCGGCTTCCGCACGCCGCCGGCTACCTGATCCAGGCGGAGACGGCCGCGCTGCAGCGGCTGACCAGGCACGTCGCCCGGCCGTACATGGTGGTGCTCGGCGGCGCGAAGGTTGCGGACAAGTTCCCGGTGGTCGGCAGTCTGATTGGCGTGGCCGACCAGATCCTGATCGGCGGGGGGATGGCGTTCCCGTTCCTGGCCGCGCAGGGCCACGACGTCGGGCTGTCGCTGCTGGACGGCGACCCGGATACGGCGCGCGCCTTCCTGGACCAGGCGGCCCGCTCGGGCGTGGAACTCGTCCTGCCGCCCGACATGACCGTGGCCGCCGGGCGCGGCGGCACGGCGCCGGCCGAGGTGGTGTCCTCCACCGCGATTCCGGCCGGCCGGATGGGCCTGGACATCGGCCCAGAATCCGCGAAGCTCTTCTCGGCCACGCTCGCCGTCGCGAGAACAATCTTCTGGAACGGGCCGATGGGCGTGTTCGAGCTACCCCAGTACGCGGACGGCACCCGGGCGGTTGCGCAGGCCCTCGCCGATAGCGACGCGTTCACCGTGGTCGGGGGCGGCGACACCGCCGCGGCCGTGCGAACGCTCGGGTTCCGCGACGACGCGTTCGGGCACGTTTCCACCGGCGGCGGGGCCAGTCTCGAGTACCTGGAGGGCAAGCCGCTGCCCGGCCTGGCCGCGCTCGAGGACGACGGCGGAACCGGGTGACCTGGCATCTGGCGCTGATGCGGCACGGCCAGAGCGAGTGGAAGGCGCGGAACGTGTTCACCGGCCGGGCCGACCCGGATCTCACCACGACCGGCAAGAGGCAGGCCGCGGCCGCCGGGCGTCTGCTGGACGCTCACGGGCTGCTACCCGGGCTCGAGATCCCCAACGGGGTCCCGCTCAGCTATCAGCTGGATCCGAGCCTGCGACCCATCGCCAGGGGCGGCTGCCGCCTGGCTAGTCAGGACCCTGCAGCGGTACCCGCCATTCGAGTTCGGTGCCGCCTTCTTCGGCAGGCCCGGCGCGCATGGTCCCGCCGAGGGCGGCGGCGCGGTCGGTCAGGTTTGCCAGCCCGCTGCGGCGGCCGGTTTCCTTCAGGCCGATGCCGTTGTCCTTGACCAGCAGGATGAGTTCGGGTCCGGCCTCGACCGTCACCTCGACCTTGCTCGCCTTGGCGTGCCGTGCGGCATTCGACAGCGCCTCGCGCAGCGCGCCGACCAGATGCTCTGCGGCATCGGCAGGCACGGCATCGAGCCGGCCGGACATCCGCAGCGCGGGCGCGAAGCCGAGCGGGGCGGTGACACCGTCCACCACGTCCAGGATCTGGCTGCGGAGGTCGGTCTCGTCGGCCTCGGGGCGCGAATGCAGCGAAAAAATGGCCGACCGGATCTCCCTGATGGTCTCGTCGAGGGCGTCGACCGCGCTGCTCACCCGGCGCGCGCTCTCCGACTCGCCCATCCGCGCGGCCAGGCTCTCCAGCGACATGCCGGTGGCGTACAGCCGCTGGATGACCAGGTCGTGCAAGTCGCGGGCGATCCGGTCCCGGTCCTCGAACACGGCGAAGCGCTGCGCGTCCCGCCGGTGCGCGGCCAGCTCCAGGCCGACCCCCGCCTGGGCGGCGAAGCTGACGAGCATCTCCACCGCGGCCGCGGCCAGCGGCATCGAGCCCGGGCGCCGGCCCGCGGTCATGATTCCCCGGACGTTACCGGGTGCTCCCAGCGGGAAGACCACAGCGGGCCCCAGGCGCATGTGCTCCCGCGCGGCCGGGGCGACGCGCTCATCGGCAACGAAGTCCTCCACGCTCATCGGCTTGCCGGTGCCCAGCACCAGCCCCGAGACCGAGCCGGTCACCGGGAGGACGAGGCCGAGCGCCTCTTCGGCGCCCTCGCCCACGGCGTGCTCGATCACCATCTGTGTGCCGTCGCCGGTCGGCAGGGCCAGCACGACCAGGTCGGCGCCGGACATCTCCAGGGCCTCGCCGGTCACCATGGCCAGCACCTCGTCGTTATCCGCATCGGACAGCAGGCGCTGCGTGACCTCGCTGCTGGCCCGCAGCCACTGCTGCTGACGCCTGGCTTCCTCGTAGAGCCGCGCGTTCCCGATTGCGACGCCGGCCGCGGCGCCGAGCGCCGTCAGGACCGCCTCGTCCTCCTCGTCGAACTCGGTCCCGTCCTTCTTCTCGGTGAGATACAGGTTCCCGAAGACCTCGTCCCGTATGCGCACCGGAGCGCCGAGGAAGGTCCTCATCGGGGGGTGTCCCTCAGGGAATCCGTACGATCGCGGATGGACGGACATGTCGGCCAGGCGCAGCGGCTCCGGATTGGTTATCAGCTCACCCAGCAGGCCCCGGCCCTCGGGCCAGTGATGGATGTTCGCGATCTGTTCCTCGTCGAGGCCCACCGGGACGAACTCGGCCAGCCTGCCGCCTTCGCCGATCACCCCGAGCGCGCCGTACCGGGCATCCACCAGCGTGACCGCGGCCTCCACGATCTGCCGCAGCACCACCTCGAGGTCGAGGTTGCTGCCGACCGCGACCACCGCTTCGAGCAGCGAATGCACCCGATCGCGCGTCTTGACCGCGGCCGAAAGCCTGACTTGCAGTTCCTCCAGCAGGTCATCGAGGCGCAGCTGAGGCAGCAGCGGCCTGCCTTGATTCGGCTCCACGCGCCATCCAGGGTTTGCGTTATCCGAGCTTCTTGATCTTACGCCGGGCCTGGTTTCTGCCTGGCCGCGGCAACGCGCAGGCCAGGCAGACCTGAACCGAAGTTTAGGAGCCAAACGGGCGTTGGCGCCAGCACGGGGTCGTCAGGCCCGCCGGGCGTGGTCCACGCCTGCCAGGCACCTGACCGCGGGACCAACGGCCCGATCGGGACGGCCCAACGCCTCTGGGAGCAATCCCGCCTTCGGCAGATCCTGGAAATTAGCGTTCCTAGCGAGGAGATGTCCATGAAACCGGATCTTGTCGTGGTCGGTACGGATGGCTCCGACCAGTCATTCAGCGCCGTGGCGTGGGCGGCCCACGAGGCCGTGATGCGCGGGGCCACGCTGCGGATCGTATCCGTGCCGGCGCTGTTGCCGCGGATGTCCTGGCGGCCTCTGGAGGGCACGCCGGAAACCGTCACGGACATGATCGTCCAGTCACACAAGCGCGCGCTTTCCGAGGCAGCTCGGCGCGCCTCCGAAACCGAGCCGGGTCTTGCGGTAGACACCGCGCTCGTGCCGGGTCCGTCGGCCTCGGCGCTGATCGACGCTGCTGCGGGCGCCTCGATGCTCGTGGTCGGGTCCCGGGGCGCCGGCGGTTTCGCCGCGCTGCTGCTGGGCTCGGTCAGCCGGTACGCCGCCACCAGGACCGACTGCCCGGTCGTGGTCGTGCGCGAGGAGGACATGGCCGTGCACCGCGAGGTGGTCGTCGGCGTGCGCGACCTCGACCAGCCCGCGGCGATCGGCTTCGCGTTCGGCGAGGCCGCACTGCGCAAGGCGCGCCTGCGCGCCGTGCACGCCTGGCAGTTGTTCCTGCCTGAGATGCGGCTGACGGGCACGGAGCGGCCCGGAGCTGACGCCGAGGCGGTGACGGCCGAGGTCGCGGAGTGGCTGACCGGCCTGCTCAGTTTCTGGCGGGAGAAGTATCCCGAGGTCGATGTCGTCGAGGAGGTCGTGCACGCCTCGCCGGGGCGCGTCCTCGCCGCCTCCTCCGCTCGTGCCGACCTGACGGTCCTGGGCCGCAGCGGGGGCGACTCACAGCGCCCGGGAGCCGACCCAGTCATTCACGCCGTGCTCAACCACGCCCACGGGCCGGTGGCGATCGTTCCCGAATGAGCCGGCGGGCGGCATGAATGTGAATGTACGGATAGATCAACTTGAGAAGGTGGGATCGATGAGCGCACTGACCCGCAGGGGAAGCCGAGGGCTGGTGGAAGACCTGTTCGAGCTGCTTGAGTCGCCCTTTGCGGTGCACCATCCGTTCGGCGGTCAGGTCATGCGGATCGAGGAGCGCATCCAGAATGGCCGCTACGAGGTGCGCGCGGAAATGCCGGGGATCGACCCGGACAAGCAGGCGAAGATCACCGTGGCAAAGGGGATCCTGACCATTCAGGCCGAGCGGCCCGAGGAGGACGGCACCGGCCACAGCGAGTTCCGATACGGATCCTTCTGCCGGAAGGTGGCACTGCCCGAGAACGCGGACGAGACGCACATTCAGGCGTGCTACAACAACGGGATTCTCGAGGTGAGCGTCGCGCTGCAGGCTGATCAGCCGGATCACGCCGGGCGCAGCATTCCCATCCGGATGATTCAGCACATCAATCCGACCTGACGACGTGAAATCTTTCAAGGAAAAGGAACTGCGATGTACGAGAAGCTGCTGGTGGCCGTGGACCACTCGGGGAGCACGGGCCGGGTGATCGGCGCGGCGCGCGAACTCGCCCTGCTGGCGAACAGCGAGGTGTGGGTGCTGCACCTGCGGGAGCTTCACGTTCCCGGCAAGGTTCCGGTCGGGCCCGGGCTGGCCGACGACGAAACGACGGCGGATGCGCAGGCGACGGTGGACGCCATGGTTGGCGAGCTGACCAAGGCCGGCGTCAAGGCGCACGGCGAGGTCCGGCACACGGTGTTCGGCCACGCCGCCCGCGAGATCGTCGACGACGCCAAGGGCCACGACGTCGACGCGATCGTGATGGGCTCGCGCGGCCACGGCGACCTGGTCGGCCTGGTCCTGGGCAGCACCGCGCACAAGGTCATCCACCTGGCCGACCGCCCCGTGCTCGTCGTCCGCTGATACTGCCCCGTCGTCGTCATCCGCGACGGCGGCTGACGGGACCTTGGGCCCTGGTAAAGCCCCCAGGAAGAGATCATCATCTGATTTAGCCGGCAACGGGACGCCCGGCCCGGGAAAGGGAGAAACGATGTACGACAAGCTGCTGGTGGCGGTTGATCACTCGAAGGCCACCGAGCACGTGCTGAGCGCTGCCCGGGACCTGGCGTCGCTGTCGCACGGCGAGGTGTGGGTGCTGCACTTGCGGGAGCGCGAGGTCATGCCGCGGGCGGGCCTCATCGAGAAGGAGACCATCGACGAGGCGCAGGCCGAGGTGGACCGCGCGGTCGAGGAGCTCACCAAGGCCGGGATCAAGGCGCACGGCGTGGTAAGGAGCACGATCTACGGCTACGCCGCACGCGAGATCGTCGAGGACGCCAAGAACCTCGGCGTCGGCGTGATCATCATGGGCACGCGCGGCCGGGGCGACCTGGCCGGGCTGGTCATGGGCAGCACCGCACACAAGGTGCTCCACCTGGCCGACCGGCCAGTGCTCGTGGTCCGCTGATCACGCGGTTGGCGAACAAGGAGGGCCGTGCCCGCCAGCTCTGGCGGGGCACGGCCCTCCCTGTCGTTACCGGCTCAGCACGACCTTGAGCGCGCCCGTCTCGCCTGCCCGGGCGAACACGTCGTAGGCCTCGTCGAACTCGTCCAGCGCGAACCGGTGGGTGATGAACCGCCCGGCGTCGATCTGCCCGCTGGTGACCAGCCGCAGCAGCGTCGGCGTGGAGTACGTGTCCACCAGCCCGGTCGTGATCGTGATGTTCCTGATCCACTGATCCTCGAGGTGCAGGGTCGCTGGCTTGCCGTGCACGCCGATGTTGGCGATCCTGCCGCCCGGCCGCGAGAGCTCGACGGCGAGCTCGAACGTGGCGGGCACGCCGACCGCCTCGATGGCCACGTCGGCGCCGAGCCCGCCGGTCAGCGAGCGGATCGCCTCGAGCGGGTCCTCGGTGACGTTGTTCACCGTGATGTCGGCGCCGAATTGCTTCGCCGCCTCCAGCCGGGAGTCCGCCAGGTCGATCGCGACCACGTGGCTCGGGCTGAACAGGCGGGCGCCAGTGATCGCGGACAGGCCGATCGGGCCGGACCCCACAATCGCGACGACGTCGCCCGGCCGCACGCCTCCGTTGAGGACGCCGACCTCGTAGCCGGTCGGCAGGATGTCGGCCAGCATGAGGATCTTCTCGTCGGGGACCCCGTCGGGCACCGGGTACGTCGAGGCGTCGGCGAACGGCACCCTGACGTACTCGGCCTGGGTTCCGTCGATCTTGTAGCCGAAAATCCAGCCGCCCCCGCCGAGGCACTGCCCTGGATGACCCTCGCGGCAGTACCGGCAGGTGCCGCAGACCGTGACGCACGAGACGAGAACACGGTCGCCGGGCTTGGTGTTCTTCACGCCGCTGCCGACCGATTCCACGGTCCCGACCGCTTCGTGCCCGAGGATCCGCCCGTCGGTCACGACGGGAACGTCTCCCTTGAGGATGTGCAGGTCCGTTCCGCAGATCGTGGTCGTGTCGACACGTACGATCGCATCGGTGTCGGCGATGATTTCCGGCTTCGGCACGTCCTCCCATGCCTTCGTGCCGGGTCCGTGGTAAACGAGGGCTCGCATGACGACCATCTCCTCTGTATCGCGTCATGACTCGTCCCCTACGCTGCTCGCCGGGGCAGCCACCAGGTAGGGACGGAGGTTAGGCGGCCGCGGGCCCGACGTCCGCCGCGGCACGGGACGTTGGTCCCGGACCGCGCGGTCGTTGGTCTCTACTGGTCCCGGAGCCGGTTGCGGTGCTATTGATGTGGCGAGAGGGACCAGGAACTCCAGACGCGGAGTTACGGGCCAGGCCCGCACACCGCGCAATCGGGATCCGCGAGAAGCGGGATGGTCCCCTCTCGCCGACACGCGCTGGCTGCCAGTCCCTGCGGAGGAGCGGTGGATCACTCGGCTCGACCTGACATGACGTCGCTGCCCGACCTGCTGCACATACGGGCCACGGCGGGGCCGGTAAGGGACCGGCGGCCGGTGTACGTCGACCTGCTGCCGCCGTGCAACGCGGGCTGCCCGGCTGGCGAGAACATCCAGGCCTGGCTGGCGCACGCGGAGGAGGGCCGGCACGAGCAGGCGTGGCGCCAGCTCACGGCGGATAACCCGCTGCCCGCGATCCACGGCCGGGTCTGCTACCACCCGTGCGAGACCGCGTGCAACCGGGCCAGCCTGGACAGCGCGGTCTCGATCCACGCGGTCGAGCGGTTCCTCGGCGACCTGGCACTGGATCGCGGCTGGACGTTCGAGAGCCCGGAGCGGCGCAGCGGCAAGCGGGTGCTGGTCGTCGGCGCCGGGCCCAGCGGGCTTTCCGCCGCGTACCACCTGGCCAGGCTCGGTCACGAGGTCGAGATCGCCGACGCGGGCGAGGAGCCGGGCGGGATGATGCGCTACGGCATCCCGGCCTACCGGCTGCCCCGCGACGTGCTCGACATCGAGATCGCCAGGATCGAGGCGCTCGGCGTGCGCATCACCTGCAACCACCGGGTAACCGACCTGGAGGCCGAGCGGCGGGAGGGCGGGTTCGACGCCGCGTTCGTCGCGGTCGGCGCGCACCTGTCCAAGCGGGTCGACATCCCGGCCAGGGACGCCGGCCGGATCGTGGACGCCGTGTCGTTCCTGCACAGCGTGGCCTCGGGTGAGCGGCCGGTGATCGGCCGGCGGGTCGCGGTGTACGGCGGCGGCAACACAGCGATGGACGCCGCGCGGACCGCCCGCCGCCTGGGCGCCGACGACGCTCTGATCGTCTACCGGCGAACCCGCGAGCAGATGCCAGCCCACGAGGAGGAGGCGGAGGAGGCCGAGCAGGAGGGCGTGACGATCAACTGGCTGCGCACGATCACCGCGTTCGACGGGCCGCAGCTCACCGTCGAGGCCATGGAGCTCGACGAGACCGGGTTCCCCCAGCCGACCGGGCGGTTCGAGACGCTCGCCGCGGACACCGTGATCCTCGCGCTGGGCCAGGACGCGGACACCGGGTTCCTGCGCAACCTGCCCGGCGTGGAGCTCGCCAAGGACGGCACCGTGCAGGTGTCGCCCGCGATGATGACCGGCTGCCCGGGAGTGTTCGCGGGCGGCGACATGGTCCCGGCGGAGCGCACGGTCACGGTCGGCGTCGGCCACGGCAAGAAGGCCGCCAGGAACATCGACGCGTGGCTGCGCGGGACCCCTGAAGGGAGCCGGATCAAGCACGATACCGTCGCGTTCGGGCAACTCAATCTGTGGTACTTCGGCGACGCGGCTCAGCGGCAGCAGCCGGAGGAGACGCCGGAGCAGCGGACCGCCGGCTTCAGCGAGGTGGTCGGCGGGCTGTCCGAAGGGGAGGCGGTCTACGAGGCGCGGCGGTGCCTGTCCTGCGGCAACTGCTGCGAGTGCGACGGCTGCCTGGGTGCGTGCCCCGAGGACGCTGTGATCAAGCTCGGGCCCGGGCACAGGTACGAGTTCGACTACGGCAAGTGCACCGGCTGCGGCGTGTGCTACGAGCAGTGCCCCGTGCACTCGATCGAAATGGTCCCCGAGAGCGGGTGACCAAGGTCGGCTGAGCGAACAGGCCGCGGGCGATGAAGTCGAGGTTGGCGGCGGTTCGGCGGCGCACAGGCGGCCGCGCGCTCGGGACCAAGGTCGGTGCCGGACGGGACGAGGGCCCCTTGCTGGCCGGTTCCCCGGCCGCGATCCTCTGTCATGAGCAAGCGCACGACCTGCGAAGATGGGGGAGCGCGACAAACGATGAGAGCGAACGTCGGCGACGAGCTGATCGTCGGGAAGACAGAAATCTGCGGGGCCGAAAGGGTCGGGACGATCGTCGCGGTGAGCGGCAGCGACGGCTCGCCGCCATACCTGGTGCACTGGGTGGCGGGCGACTACGATTCCCTGGTCTCGCCGTGGCCAGCGGTCCGGGTCCGGCACAAGACGGGAGCCGGCCACCGCCGCCTCACCGCGGCCGCAAGGTAACCGCGACACGCCGGGGGCGGAAGAAAGGTCACCCGGCGAGGGCCGTTAGCCCCTGTCGGCGTGTTCCCGCGTCTGTTGTGATGGACGTTCAGCCCATGGCGCACTCGGGCGCCAGCGGATTGGATGGTGAGCGCTGATGCATGTCACGGTCGACGGGAACGAGGCCGCCGCGTCGGTCGCGTACCGGCTCAGCGAGGTGTGCTGCATCTACCCGATCACGCCGTCCTCGCCGATGGCCGAGCTCGCCGACGAATGGTCGAGCAAGGGCCTGCCGAACGTGTGGGGCACCGTGCCTTCTGTGGTGGAGATGCAGAGCGAGGGCGGTGCCGCGGGCGCGCTGCATGGCGCGCTGCAGAGCGGCGCGCTGGCGACCACGTTCACCGCGTCGCAGGGCCTGCTGCTGATGATCCCGAACATGTACAAGATCGCTGGCGAGCTGACCCCGGCGGTGCTGCACGTGGCCGCGCGGTCGCTGGCCGCGCAGGGGCTGTCGATCTTCGGCGACCACTCGGACGTGATGGCGGTGCGGCAGACCGGGTTCGCGCTGCTGGCCTCCACGTCGGTGCAGGAGGCGCACGACCTGGCGCTGGTCGCGCACGCGGCCACGCTGGCCACCCGGGTTCCGTTCGTTCACTTCTTCGACGGCTTCCGCACCTCGCACGAGCTGAACACGATCGACACCCTGGACGATGACGACCTGCGCGCGCTGGTGCCCGAGGATCTGGTCCGGGCGCACCGCGGCCGGGCCCTGTCCCCGGACCACCCGGTCATCCGCGGCACCGCGCAGAACCCCGACACGTACTTCCAGGCCAGGGAGACCGTGAACCCGTTCTACGCGGCGGTGCCCGGCGCGGTACAGGACGCGATGGACGCGCTGGCCGCACGCACCGGCCGCCGGTACCAGACCGTGGAGTACACCGGCCATCCCGAGGCCGAGCGGGTGATCGTGGTGATGGGTTCGGCCGCGCAGACCGCCGCCGAGACCGTGGCGCACCTGTGCGCGCAGGGGGAGCGGGTCGGCGTGGTCACGGTCAGGCTGTACCGGCCGTTCCCGGCCGCCGCGCTGGTCGCCGCGCTGCCCGCGACCGCGTCCCGGATCGCGGTGCTGGACCGCACCAAGGAGCCGGGATCAGCCGGGGAGCCGCTGTTCCTCGACGTGATCGCCGCGCTCACGGACTCCGTCAGCCGCCCGGAACGTGACGCGTTCCCGCTGGTCTGCGGCGGGCGTTACGGGCTGTCGTCCAAGGAACTGACCCCGGGGATGGTCGCCGGGGTGTTCGCCGAACTGGGGCGGCCTGGGCGGGGCGGGTCTGAGCGACCCCGGCGCCGGTTCACGGTCGGCATCATCGACGACGTGTCGGGCAGCAGCCTCCCGTACGACCCGGCGCTGGACATCGAGCCGCCCGGCACCGTACGGGCGGTGTTCTTCGGGCTCGGCTCGGACGGCACGGTCGGCGCGAACAAGAACACGATCAAGATCCTTGGCTCCGAGGCGGGCCTGCACGCGCAGGGCTACTTCGTCTACGACTCGAAGAAGTCCGGTTCGCAGACGGTGTCGCACCTGAGGTTCGGGCCGGAGCCGATCCGCGCGCCGTACCTCGTGCAGCAGGCGAGCTTCGTTGGCTGCCATCACTTCGGGCTGCTGGACCGGGTCGATGTGCTCGGCCGGGCTGCGCCGGGCGCCACGCTGCTGCTCGACTGCTCTCACCCGCCGGACGAGGTGTGGGACGCGCTGCCACGGGTGATACAGGAGAAGATCCTCGCCAAACGAGTCGAGCTGTACGCGATCGACGCCGGCCGGATCGCCCGCGAGGCCGGTCTGGCCGGGCGGACCAACACCGTGCTGCAGACGTGTTTCTTCGCGATCTCCGGCGTGCTGCCGCGGGACGAGGCGATCGCGAAGATCAAGGCGGCAATCGCCAAGACCTACGGCCGGCGCGGCCCCGACGTCGTGGCGCGCAACCACGCGGCGGTCGACCGCGCGCTCGAGGGGCTGCACCGGATCGAGGTGCCCGGCCGGGTGACCTCCGAGCGGGATCTGCCGGCGGTGGTGCCGCCCGGCGCCCCGGAGTTCGTGCGCACGGTGACCGCCGAGATGATGGCGGGCCGCGGCGACGACCTGCCGGTCAGCGCGCTGCCCGCGGACGGCACGTACCCGGTCGGCACCGCGGCGTTCGAGAAGCGCAACATCTCCGACCTGGTCGCCGAGTGGGACCCCGGGCTGTGCATCCAGTGCGGCAACTGCAGCTTCGTCTGCCCGCACAGCGTGATCAGGTCCACGTACTACGACCAGGCCCTGCTCGAACAGGCTCCGGAGTCGTTCCGTTCGGCGCCGCTGGACGCCCGCGGCCTGCCCGACACCGCGTTCACGCTCCAGGTGTACCTGGAGGACTGCACCGGGTGCGAGCTGTGCGTGCAGGCGTGCCCTGTCGCCGCGCCGGGCAACGCCGGCCACAAGGCGATCAACCTCAGCGCCCGCGAGCCGCTGCTGGCCACCGAGCGTGAGAATGTCGCGTTCTTCGAAACGCTGCCGGTGGCCGAGCGGAGCGCGGTGGACTTCGGCACCGTGCGCGGCGCCCAGTTCCTGCAGCCGCTGTTCGAGTTCTCCGGCGCGTGCGCGGGCTGCGGCGAGACGCCGTACCTCAAGCTGATCTCGCAGCTGTTTGGCGACCGGCTGCTCGTTGCCAACGCGACCGGGTGCTCCTCGATCTACGGCGGCAACCTGCCGACCACGCCGTGGACGGCAGGGCCGGACGGGCGCGGCCCGGCGTGGTCGAACTCGCTGTTCGAGGACAACGCCGAGTTCGGCCTGGGGTTCCGGCTGGCCGCGGACCGGCACGCCGAGCTGGCGCGCCGCCGGCTGGGGGAGCTGCGGAGCACGATCGGCCCCGACCTTGCGGACGAGATCCTCGGTGCGCCACAGCTGCGCGAGTCGGAGCTGGCCGCCCAGCGCGACCGGGTCGCCGAGCTGAAGCGGCGGCTGGCGACCGTGGATGGACAGCTCGCCGGCGCCGTCGCCGACCTGCTCAGCGTCGCCGATCACCTGGTCCGCCGCAGCGTGTGGATCGTCGGCGGGGACGGCTGGGCCTACGACATCGGCGCCGGCGGCCTCGACCACGTGCTGGCCAGCGGGCGCAACGTGAACGTGCTGGTGCTCGACACCGAGGTGTACTCCAACACCGGCGGCCAGTCGTCCAAGGCGACCCCGCTCGGCGCGGTGGCCAAGTTCGCCGCGTCGGGCAAGACCATGCCCAAGAAGGACATCGCGCTGCAGGCGATCGCCTACGGCTACGTGTACGTGGCGCGCGTCGCGATGGGCGCCGACCCGCAGCAGACGCTGCGCGCGCTGCGCGAGGCCGAGGCGTACGACGGCCCGTCGCTGGTGATCGCGTACAGCCATTGCATCGCCCACGGCATCGAGATGCGCAACGGCCTGGACCAGCAGTACCGCGCGGTGGCCAGCGGATACTGGCCGCTGATCCGGTACGACCCGATGCTGCGGGCGGGCGGGGGCAACCCCTTCCTGCTCGACTCGCCGCGGCCGCGGATCGCGCTGGCGGATTACACCCAGCGGGAGCTGAGGTACCGGGCGCTTGGCAACACCGACCCGGCCGAGGCCGAGCGGCTGGCCGCCCTGGCCCAGCAGGCCGTGGACCAGCGGTGGGACACCTACGAGGAGATGGCGACGCGCGGCCCGGCGCACTTCCCGGCCGACGCGCGGAAGACCGGCCCCGGGGCGGAACGTTCCGGGCACTCGGCTGACAGTCGGGAGGACGACTGATGGACCTGTCAACCCGGTATCTGGGCCTTGACCTGCGCAATCCGCTGGTCGCGTCGGCGTCCCCGCTGTCGAACACGGTGGACGGTGTGCGGCGGCTGGCCGACGCGGGCGTGGGCGCGGTCGTCCTCTTCTCGCTGTTCGAGGAGCAGTTGCGCCGGGAGGCGGCGCACAACGCGGCGATGGCCGACGCGGGCACCGAGAGCTTCGCCGAGTCGATTTCCTACTTTCCCTCCGGAGCCGAGGGCGGCCCCAGTCCGCGCCGCTACCTGAGCCTGCTGGAGCGCGCTGCGGCCGCGGTGGACGTACCGGTGATCGCGAGCCTGAATGGCGCCAGCCCCGGCGGGTGGACCGACTACTCGAAGGCGCTGGCGGACGCGGGCGCGGCAGGGATCGAGCTGAACATCTACCACCTGCCCGCGGATCCCATGTTCCCGGGGAGGGCCGTGGAGCAGCGGCACGTCGAGATCCTGACCACGGTCAAGGCCGTGGTCCGGGTGCCGGTGGCGGTGAAGCTCAGCCCGTACTTCAGCTCGACCGGGGAGATGGCGCTGCGGCTCGACCGGGCCGGTGCGGACGGCCTGGTGCTCTTCAACCGGTTCCTGCAGCCGGACATCGATCCGGAGACGCTGACCGTCACCGCCCCGTTCGGGCTGTCCAGCCCCGCGGAGGGCCGGCTGCCCCGCGCCTGGATCGCGCTGCTGGCCGGCCGGGTCCGCGCGTCGCTCGCCGCCACCACGGGCGTCGAGGACGCCGGCGACGTGGCCCGGTACCTGCTGGCGGGCGCGGACGTGGTGATGACCGCATCGGCGCTGCTGCGGCACGGGGTGAGCCACGCGGGCGTGCTGCTCGACGGGCTGTCCGACTGGATGAAGCACAAGGGTTTTGCCACCGTGGCCGACGCGCGCGGGCTGCTCTCGGTTCCCGCCGACCAGGACAAGCCGGCCTACGAGCGTGCGGCATACGTGACCATGATGCGGGCGGCCAACCGTGGCGGCGGGCCCTGGTGAGGCCGGCGGTCAGGCCGCCGCGGTCCAGGGCGCGATGCTGCCTGGGATCACGGCCACGGGGCACTGAGCGTGGCGCAGCGTGGCGTAGGTCACCGGGCCCAGGCCCATGGATGACGCCAGGCCTCTGCGGCCGCCCACCACGATGAGGTCGGTGGTCTGTGACGCAAAGGCCAGGGCCCGCCCGGCGTGAGCCCGGACCGGGTTCTCGGTGACGATCACCTCGGGGTACTTGTCACGCCAGGGAGCGACCTGCTGTGAGAGGAGAGCCGCCGCACCCGCGTCGACTGGGTCCACCGATAGCACCCAGCCGTGGTAGCCGTCGAGCCGCCCCTTCTCCGGATGCTGCCACGCGTAGACGGCGGTCAGCCGGGCACCCCGCACGTCGGCTTCCCCGAAGCTGAACTCCAGGGCCGCGCTGGCCTCCTGGCTCTCGTCGGCGCCCACCACGATCTCGTGGACGTCCGACCGGCTGCCCGCCGCGGTGAAGACGACCGGGCATCTGGCCCGGCTGGCCAGGCAGAGAGCTACCGAGCCGAGCCGCACCCCGGAGACACGCCCGCTTCCGATGCCGCGGCTTCCGACTGCGAACAGCGCTGCCTCGTCGGTGATCGCGGTCAGTACCTGGTCGGCGTGCCCGGATATGGCGGCGATGCGGAGGTCGACGCCGGGCGCTGCGCCCGTTGCGCGGTGTGCCGCGCGGGCCAGCGCGGACCTTGCCCCGTGCGGCAGGTCGCACCCGCTCAAGCCACGGCGGTGCAGTTCGTGCCACACGATCCGCGTGTCGGCGGCCGGCCCGGTGTGGTGCTCCACGACGTGCACGATGGATAGCGGCACGCTGCGGCGCATCGCCGCGACGGCGGCCCACTGCACAGCGGCCAGGGATTCTTCGGAGCCGTCGGTTCCTGCGACTATTGGCGAGGTCATGGCTTGATCGTCGCTCCCTGACGGGCGGCGGCAACAGTGATCAGGGTCACGGCCGCGCGGGACCTTCGCCCTGCTTTGTCCCTGACACTGGTCACGAGCCCTGGTTGCGGCCCGGTCGGCGGCCAGAGAGCTAGGCGTCTGTCGCCGTCAGGGCGGCCAGCGCCCGGCCAACGCTGGCGATCCGCTCGGCGTCCCACTCGACCGCCGGGTCGGGCTCGAGGAACGCCAGCGCGATGCTGGCCAGGGCCAGGCCGGGCAGCGACCATTCGTCCGTGCTTGCCGCACCGAGTGGCCTCGCCAGAGCGCGGTAGGTGGCTACCTCGGGCATGGAGAGTGCCGTGATGACCAGCCCTCGCATCGCGCCGTCTACCAGCGTGGCCGCGGTCTCGAAGGTGGCGCCGAGTTCCGGCCGCAGCCGGTAGCCGATGAGGCCGACCAGGCGTTCCCAGGCGCTCGCGACCCTGGCGATGTGGCCGCGCTCGGACCGGGCAAGCGCCGCCTGGACCTGGCCGCGCAGTTCCTCATCGGCGATGCTCAGGAACGTCGCGTGCAGCGCGAGGTAGGTGCGCCACTCCGGTGATCCGTAGAGCGTCTGGAAGTCGAGTTCCGATAGCCGGCGCAGCATCTCGACGAGCAGGCGGTGCCGCAGTTCCGGCGTCTCCAGCCAGTCCGTGCGCTCGGCCGCGACCCGCTTGATCAGGTCGAGTTCCCCGGAGACGATCGTGGGGGTGGCCTTTTGGGCCAGTTCCTTCACCAGGTCGCTGAAGAACAGGTCCTTGTATGGCCAGCGACGGTAGACCGCGCTTCGTGAGACACCCGCGTCCCGGATGACGTCCTCGAAGCTGATGTGCTCCAGGCTCACCGTCAGCCCGGTCCGGCTCACCATCGCCACCGCCGCTTGGAGCATGCGCTGCTCGGTCTCATGGTCGGAGAGCCGGCGCCCCCTGCGGGCAAGACCGGTCGGCGCCTGGGAACTGCTCGCCCTGCTCGCCACGTACGCCTCCTCGGCAGCCGAACTTGGGACTTAGGACTCTATGTTCCAAGTTTGGTGTCTGCAAGCCTGACAGCAGGATAAGGCTTCGGGCCCGCCGGGAGGCCACGGCCCGCCAGCACGCTGGAGGAACGATGCTTATTTCTGATGACAGCCTCCGGGCCATGTACCGCGGTGGCCGCGCCGACGCCACGGCCCGCCGCTTCGCGCGGCGCCCCGGCCGGCGTGGCCGCCGGCATCACTGGTGGCGATGGGCCATCACGGGTGTGGCCGCGCTCGTGGTCCTTGTCGTGCTCGCCGCCGGGCTCGTCGTCAAGCTTCAGCCGGGCGCGGCCCCGCTGGCCCTGCCAACCGGTGCCGCCAGCGCACCCGCAGGCCCGCTGGACGGCAGCTGGGCCACCGCAGCCGGCTCGGTGGCGGGGTTCCGGGTCAGGGAAAGCGCCTTCGGCATGAGCAATGACACCGTCGGCCGGACCGGCGCCGTGGCCGGCACCCTGGCGATCTCCGCAGACCGGGTCACGAGCGGAACGTTCCGCATCGGCCTCAGGAGCATGAAGGTCGGCGGGAAGGCACAGCCGCAGTTCGCGCGCAGCCTCGACACGAGCAAGGACCCGGTAGCGACGGTCATGCTCACCCGGCCGGTGACGCTGAGCGCAGCCTTCGTCTCGGGCGCGACCGTCACGGAGCGGGTCACCGGCCGCCTGGCGATGCACGGGATCTCGCGGCTGGTGGCCGTGACCGTGTCCGGCCGCAGGGACGGGTCCGCACTGGAGATCGCGGGGTCGATCCCCGTCGCGTTCTCCCGCTGGGACATCAGGGGACCGCAGAGCTTCGGCTTCATCGCCTCGCTCGCCAACGACGGCATAGCGGAGTTCCTCCTCATCCTGCGGCGCAGCTGACGCGCCGCGGCCGGCCCGGGCCGGAGGGACCTTCGTCACCTGACCGGCGCCGAACGGCCCTGGCTGGCCGGGCTCGGCCGTGGACACGCTGTGAGAGATGAGGTGATGAGCATGACGACCGTTGCAATCCCCGCTGACCAGGCCGACTACCTGATCGCGACCGCGGCGCGCGCGCCGTCGGTCCACAACACACAGCCATGGCGGTTTTACGTCAGCCGGTACGCGATCGAGCTGTACGCCGACCCACGCCGCAAGCTCCGGGTAGATCCGATCGGCCGCGAGATGATCATCAGCTGCGGTGCTGCCCTGTTCGGCCTGCGCCTGGCGGTGCGCTCGCTGGGCTACGTGCCCGAGGTGGAGCTGCTTCCCGACCCGCCCCGGCTACTGGCCAGGGTGAGGCTCGGAGCCGAGGCGCCGATGACCAAGGAAGAGGAGCGCATGCTCCAGGCGCTCCCGCACCGGCACACGCATCGCGGTCCGTTCGACGCCAGGCCGCTGCCGTACGGGCTGCTCGCCGGGCTGCAGCGCGACGCGTTCGTCGAGGGCGCCACGCTGGCACTGGTGAGGCCGGGACTCGCTTATCAGCGCCTGGCGGACATCGTGACCGCCGCGAGCCGCAGGCAGGACCTCGATCCCGTGGCCCGGGCCGAGGCCCGGCGGTGGGTCAGGGCGGCAGGCAGCACCGCAAGGGACGGCGTGCCGGCGAGGGCGTACCCCGGCCAGGCCTTCCCGGAATGGGTCGGCGGCGAGCGCGGGCGGCTGCGGCAACGCGACTTCGACCAGGGCCGCGGCCTCGGCGCTCTGCCCGTCGAGGGCCCGCCGGCGGCGGCCACGGCAGTGCTGGTGACGAGCGGAGACCGACCGGCCGACTGGCTGCGCGCGGGCCAGGCGCTGCACCGGCTGCTGGCGCACGCCGCCGACCGCTGGGTCTTCGCCAGCCTGTACACGCAGCCCATGGAGGCCGCCGAGATCCGGGACCTGATCCGTACCCGCCTCAACCTGCCGGGAGCCCCGCAGATGCTGCTTCAGCTCGGCCCGGCGCGGACCACGCAGGCCACGGCGCGCCGTGCGCCGACCGAGCTGATCGAGCCTCGCTAGAACAGCACCTCGTCAACCGGACGCCGCACGGTGACCGCCTTCTCGCTGGTGGCACCCAGCCGGAGAACCATCTGCGGGTAAGCATGGCCGCTGAGGTGGATACGGATGAAGTCACGCAGCAGCGGTATCTCGAGCGGCTGGCTGTGCAGCGCGGCCGCCACGTTGTAGCTGCTGGCGACCAGCAGCACCCGCTGCAGCGCCTGGCCGGCGTGGATCCAGTCGGGTGGCTGGTCGACGCTGGTGGCAAGCAGCCCCACAACCCCGGCGGACCGCAGCACGGGCTCCTCGGCGTCGGGCGGCAGACCCCATCCGTGACCGTGGGCATAGTCGCGGCTGCGGAAGCTCGGCTCGGTGCGCTCAGGCTGCGCGGGGTAGGCGGTCGGCGGGACGCCATCCTGTCGATGGCTGCCGGGCCCCGGCGCCCACCGCGCCTCCTCCTTGGCCCTTTCACTATCGAGCCTCAGTGCGTAATCCCCGGCCTCCACGACCGCGGCGAGGGCCCCCGCCCGCTGGTCGTCCTCGACCAGCAGGCTCAGCGCCGCATTTTCCTTGGCAGCCTGCCCGGGCAAGACGGCCAGCAGCTCATCGGGCAGCGGGGTGGGATCGAACCCGCCACGGTGCGTGCGGCGCCGGCTGATCTGCTGGAACAGTTCCTTCTCGTAGTCCAGCGCAGGGACCTGCTGGTCCCAGGTCACCCGCGCGACCAGGTTGGGCAGGTCGTGGTCGGGCAGCACGCGGACCTTCGGCACCAAGCCCAGATACCGCAGCGCCACCCGCATGTTGAACAGCGCCGCGCCGCAGCTGATCATCATCTCACGGCCGCTGGGATCGGCGACCGTGAGCTGCCGCTCGTTATTGGCGCTGATGCTGACCTCATGCTCGCCATGATGGAACCGCCACGGCTGCGTGTTGTGCACAGACGGCGCGTTCACCGCCGCTTCGGCGACGAACCGTGCGATCTCACCTGGCGAGGCCGCCTCCGTGGGCAGCTTGTCCGATGGCCCTTCAAAGATGTCCACGGCTTCCCCTGCTAGATCTAGGACGGGCCGGCCGGCCCGTTTCTCTATCAGACTGCAATGTGCCCCCGCCGTGCAGGCCCGAAGGTCGGAGCCCGGCAGGACCTTAGGCCCTGCATCAGGCCGCACGCCAGCTGGCCTGTGAGGGCAGTCAGGTGATCGTCTGCGTGGGCCGGTTGAGCATCTTCCGCTGCTCGCCGAGCCTATCAGCGGCCGTTGAGGGCCGTCACGCTGCAGGGCAGCGGCGCGCAGCGTTACCCGGGCAACGGCCGAAAGGCACGCGGCCTCCCGACCAAGGTCCCTAGCCGGAAAGGGCAAATGGGTGGGACCGTAAAAGTGCAGGTTGCGGCCGCCGCGGGTCGGCAGCCGGTCAGAAGGAGGAAGAAAATGCCCGGAATTACTGTCGGCATCGATGGATCTCACCATTCTACCCGGGCGCTTGAATGGGCGCTCAAGGAGGCGGCGCTCCAGCACGCACCGCTCACGGTGCTCACCGTCCATTCGGTCCCCGCCAGCCCGTGGACCGGGAATCCGGTTCTTCTGGAGCGGGACGCCGATGACCAGGAAAAGATGCTGAAGGCCGCAGAAGAATTGACGCACAAGGTAATCAGCCAGCTTGGTGAGGCGCGGCCGGATTCGGTCACGGTCCGGTCGATCAGCGGATTTCCGGCTCAGGAACTCATCGAGGAATCCAAGGACGCGGACCTCATCGTCGTCGGATCTCGCGGTGCGGGCGGGTTCGCCGCGCTCATGGTCGGCTCGGTCAGCAGCCAGGTCGTAGGGCACGCGCACTGCCCGGTCGTCGTGGTTCCGACCGATCGGTAACGGGCGCCGCCGGGCGCGGGTACCGCCGCGCCCGGCGGAAGCCCGGTCAGGGGCCCACGTGCCTACCTGTCAGCCGGGGATACCGCGATGCCGAACCACACAATCTTGCCGCCGTCAGACGGCAGGCTTCCCCAGCTGCTGGCCAGGGTCTCGACGAGGGCCAGGCCCCGGCCATATTCGTCGGAGGGCCCGGGCACAGCGGGCGCGGGCATTATCGGGTTGTCATCGGCGATCTCAGTGATGATCTCGCGATCGGTGTGATGGAGCCGCAGGCTGATCGTCTGACGAGCGTGGCGCACGGCGTTGCTCATGAGCTCGGACACGAGCAGGCACACGGTGTCGGCTAGTTCTGCCCGGCCCCAGGTGGTCAGTGTGTGGCGGGTGAACCTGCGCGCCGCAGCCACCTGCTCCGGTTCGGGCTTGAGAGTTAGCTCGGCGGAGGCTCGCGGCGGGTCGGGGATGCGCGCCAGCAGCAGGGTCACGTCATCGGCGGGCTCATCCGAGACCGGCAGCATCGAGGCCAGGATCTGGTCGGCCGCCCGTCCGAGGGTGGGCGTGGTTCGGAAGATCGTGTAAGCGGTGTCTTCGAGGGCCTTGATCTGGGTTTCGACGTCGTTTTTCCGCGTCTCCACCAGACCGTCGGTGTAAAAGATCAGCGTCGAGCCGTGCGGCAGCGCCAGCGTCGTTTCCTGGTGCGGGATCCCGCCCACGCCGAGCGGCACGCTGACGGGGATCCGCAACTGAGTGACCGTGGCGTCGGGCCGGACGTGCAGAATCGGCAGGTGCCCGGCGGAGCTGGCCGTCACCAGCCCCTGGTTGGTGTTGATGATCAGGTAGCAACACGTGACCAGCTGGCCGGGCAGGTCGCGGATGACGGGATCGAGAGCGTGCATGAGCTGCTGCGGGTCCATGCCGGTCCTGGCGAGTGCGTTGGCGGCTGAGCGCAGCTGCCCCATGACCGTGGCCGCCTCCAGGCCCCTTCCCATCACGTCGGCGATCAGCACGCCGTACCGCCTGGCGCCCAGCGGTATCAGGTCGAACCAGTCACCGCCTACGTCCTTGGTGGCCGGCAGATAGCGGCTTGCCGTCTCCAGCCCGGGAACCTTGGGCGGTGATCCCATGAGGCTGCGCTGCAAGGTCAGCGCGACGTGGCGTTGCTGCTGATAGAGGCGGGTAAGTTCGTGTTCTGCCCGTTTGCGGGCGGTGATATCGCGGGCGATGGAGCAGGCCCCGACGATCGCGCCGGAGCGGGCGCGGACCGGATTGAGCGTTATATCCAGGTCGAGCAGCCTCCCGCTGCGGGTTCTGCGGAGTGTCTCGTAGTGCTCGATGCGTTCGCCACGGCCGATTCGCGCCAGCAGACCGCCGATCTCATCGCGGCGTCCGGCCGGGGCCAGCATCGACATTGGCTCACCGATCGCCTCCTCGGCGGTGTAGCCGTACATGCGGGCCGCTGCGGCGTTCCAGAACGTGATGACGCCATCCGGTGTCGCGGTCAAGATCGCGTCCTGGGAGGACTCGGCGACCAGCGCAAGCTCGGTGATCCGCTCCTCGGCGGCCTTCCGCTCGCTGACGTCGCGGACCGCCGCCGACACCAGCAGCCCTTCGCTGGTCAGCAGCGGGCTGAGACTGATCTCGACCGGGAATTCCCTGCCATCGGAGCGCAGCCCGGTCAGCTCCAGCCCGGCGCCCATGGGCCGCACCTGCTGCTCGGTGGCGTACCCGCGGCGGTGCGCAGGGTGATCTTCGCGGAAGCGGTCCGGGACCAGCATCTCGACCGGATGCCCCAGCATCTCCTCGCGCCGGTACCCGAACATCGCCTCGGTCTGGGCATTGACCAGCCTGATCAGTCCATCGCCGTCAACGATCACCATCGCATCGGGCGCGGACTCCAGGAGCGCGCGGAATCGCTCCTCGGCATCTATCCCGTGATCTGTGCGGTAATTGTCCGCGCTGACACGCGGCACCGGGAAGGGCCGTGAGTACGGTTTGGTGCGCCGCTGAGCCATGGCATTAACCGTCCTCTGCCACGGCTGGTGACGGTTTGCGTGCGTTGCGCAAACGATTGTCTACGTAGCTTCCCCATCGGCCAGGTCTCCCAAGTCCCGGTTTCGGCGTTTGCTCCGGGGCGTCCACACGGGTACGCGGCGGCGCCCGGATACCCGGCGCAGGGGTTCGGTGAGCGGAGGGACGGCCTGCGCCGTGCGCAGAGCATGAAGGGCTGCCCGGTTTCAGGGGCTTGTCAGGGCCGCCGACTGGGCATTGCGCCCTCGCTGTGGGGCGATAAGCGTCATCCCATGCGAGCGGCGCGAACCGTTTTCCCAACCCATCTGGTGCCAGCCGCCACCCCTGGCTCGGCTGTAAGCCATACCCTGGCTGTCCTCCCCCCGGAAGCATGCGGGCCACGCTCCCGGTCGGGGGCCCGGCTCGCCGTCTCTCTGGTGGGACGCGACCGCGGCCACCTTCCTGACTCGAGATTCAACACAGTACGGTACGTAACCGCGCAGGTGTCAAATGAAGCTGCCCGGTCAGGCGGCCAGGTGCCTGGCCAGGAACGAGATGGCCCTGGGCAGCGCGTCCTCCCGGTTCGACCGCTGGGCCAGCCCGTGCCCCTCATTGCCGTAGACGAGCAGCTCGCACTCCTGGCCTCGGGTGGTGAGGACGGCGTGGATCTGCTCGGCCTCGCTCAGTGGCACCCGCGGGTCGTTGGCCCCGTGGATGAGGAACAGCGGCGCCCGCAGCTGGTCGATCCGGGTCAGCGGCGACGCCTCGCGCAGGAACTCGCGGTCGGCGGCCAGGGTCCCGTACTCGCGCTCCCGGTAGGCCCTCCGGTACGCGGACGTGTTCTCGAGGAACGTGACCAGCGACGAGATGCCGACGATGTCCACCCCGGCGGCCCAGAGGTCCGGCTGGAAGGCCAGGCCAGCCAGCACCATGTAGCCGCCGTAGGAGCTGCCCCACAACGCCGCGCGGGCCGGGTCGACGCCGACGCTGGGCAGCCAGGCGTGGATCGCGGCCAGGTCGGCCACCGAGTCGAGCCGGCGCCGCACGTCGTCGGCCGAGTACCAGCGCTTGCCGTAGCCGGTGGACCCGCGGACGTTCGGCACCAGGACCGTGTGCCCGGCCGCCGCGAGAGCCTGGACGAACGGGTTGAAGTTCTGCCTGGCCTGGGCCTCGGGGCCGCCGTGCACGAGCAGCACCGCCGACCCGTCCAGGGCGCCACGCGTGGTGCCGCGGTACACCAGGCACGGCACCTGCTCACCGTCCGGGGTGGGCACCCGGTGCGACTCGGGCTCGGCCGCGCTCTCGCCGCCCAGCGCCCGCGCCGAGTGGGTGAGCTGGCGCAGCGCTCCGGTGCCGGGATCGGCGGTGAGCACGTCGCCGGGGGCCGCCGGGGCGCTGATCGAGAGCGCGACCGCGCGCGCGTCAGGGGCCCAGACCGGGTCGGGCAGCCGGATGTCGGTCACGCAGCCCGCCGCCGGCAGTTTCAGGTCGCGCACCAGCGCCCCCGTGGCCGGGTCGTGCAGCGTGAGCACGGAGGCCCCATCGTCGTTGCGCTCGACCAGGAGCTGCGAGCCGCCCGGCGCGAGCCAGCCGACCAGGTCGGCGCCGTCGTCGGTGACCAGCCACTCCCACCCCCGCGTGGCCAGGTCGTACCGGGCGATGCCGGTGAACTCGCGGTCGGCGTTCGAGGTGAGCATCAACTGGTCGCTGCCGGGCAGCCACGCGATGCGGTAGTTCACGGCCGGCGCGTTCGGCTCGGTGACCTCGGTCACGCCGGAACCCGGCGGCGCGGTCAGGTCGACCAGCAGCACGTGCGATGCCCTGGCCGTGACGGGCGAGTCCACGGCCAGGGCGAGCCAGCGCCCGTCCGGTGACAGCATCGCCTCATGGATCCAGCCGTCACCGACGACGAGGTCCCGCTCGGTGCCGTCGGCCAGATCCCTGATAACCGGATCGAACGTGACGCCATCGCGCCGGTTGGTCAGGTAGCAGATCTGGTCCGGTGTGACATCGGCCAGGTCGTGGATGAAGCGGGGATCGCGTACCACCGGCTCCAGGTCGTCCGCGGTGGCGGCGCCGCCGCGAAGGGGCAGCCGCAGCAGCGACAGCTGATACCGCTCGTTGCCCCCATCGTCGTGCGACACGATCACCGCCCGCTGGCCGGGCAGGTAGCGGCCGGTGCACGCCCCTGGGAGCGCGGTGAGCGGGACCTCGGCCCCGCCCGGCTGGATCTCGACGAGCTGGACCGAACCGGTCGCGTCGCTGCCGGCCAGGATGCGGCCCTCCGCGTCGACGTCAAAAGCCCGGTACAGCGTTATGGCCAGCAGCTTGGCGATGTCCACAATGCGGTATTCCACACTACTCGCCCGCCCTGCGCCAGTGTGGGAGTGATCACATCGGGAACCGGCGGGCCCGCGACGCGCGCTGAACCAAAGCGGCCGGCCGGCCAGGGACCATCAGCCGTCGGCAAAATCCTCCTAAAGGCAAAGGTCGCCTGGCTTCCGTTCGCTCGCTCAAGGGAAGGTCTCAAGTTGGCCAATTAAGGCGGGAAACCGGGCGCTACTTCGGCATCGTGAGCCGAGGGCCATATTCGGGGGAGATGCAATCATTGACTGTCGTTAAGCATGCCCAGATACGTTCCGTTGCCTCGGCCCGCCGCGCCTTTGCCGTGTCGATGGGCAAGGCGGTTCGCGACGGGAGCCGCCGCTTCGGGAAAGGAAACGGGAGCGCCTTCCCAGGCGCCGTGGCGCTGGCCATAGACCCGGGCATGCTTGCCAGTCTCGCCTCGGAGATCCCTCAGGGAGCGGTGCTGGTGACCGGATCCAATGGCAAGGGCACCACGTGCCGGCTGCTGGCGGGGGTCATGCGCGCCGCCGAACTGCGCCCGATACTCAACCGCGAGGGCTCCAACCAGTTGTCGGGGCTCGCCACGACGATGGTGGCCAGCTCCGGGCGGTCTGGCCACCTGCCCGCCGACGACCGTGCGATTGGCTTGTTCGAGGTCGACGAGGGCTCATTCCCCGGGATTGTCAGCCAGATCGGCAGGGCGCGCGCGCTGGTCTTCACCAACGTCTTTCGCGATCAGCTCGACCGGTACATCGAGCCGGCCTACCTGACGTCGATGCTCGAGCGGGCAATGCAGGCGCTGCCCGCCGATACAACCCTCGTGCTGAACGCCGATGACCCAAGGGTCGCGTATCTGGCCCCGGACCTGGAAAACCCGAGAGTGTTTTTCGGAATCCAGGACACCGGCCTCGCCAGGAACGGTGCCGATCCCACGTCTGATTTCCCGCGTTGCCCGCGCTGTGGCAGCGAGCTTGCCTACCGGTGTGTCTTTTACGCCCATCTCGGCCATTGGTCATGCCATCGCTGCGGCCTGGCCCGGCCCGAGCCGCAAGTAAAGCTCACCAAGGTCGAACTGCTCGGATCCGCTTCCTCGCGGGTCTGGGCGGCCACGCCGACCGCCGAGATGCTGCTCGAGGTCCCGCTGCCCGGGCTCTACAACGCGTACAACGCGGCGGCGGCGATCGCCGCGGCGTCCGCGTGCCAGCTGCCCGCCCGCGCGGTTCTCGCGATCGAGCGAGTCACGCCGAGCTCGCTGCGCATGGAGCGGATCAAGGTAACCGACCACGACGTGTACCTGACCCTAGCGAAGAACGCCAACGGCTACACCGAGGTGCTTCGCGCCGTGCTCGCCGACGGGCGGCCCAGGCGGTTCATGCTCGGGCTGAACGACTTCGAGGGCAAGCAACCTGACACGTCCTGGATCTGGGACGTGGACTTCGAGTCCGTGTACGGGCTGATCCCGTCCCCCGTCGTCACGGGGAACCGCGCTTACGACCTCACCGTGCGGCTGAAGTACGCCGGGTGGCTCGGCGCCACCAAGGAGACCACGCTGACGACCGAGCCGGACCCGGTGCGGGCGTTCCAGCGCGCGCTCGCGCGCACACCCTCCGGTGAACCGCTCTGGCTGGTCTCCACGTCGATCGTGCTGCAGGAGGTACGGCGCTGGCTGCGGCAGCAGGGGTTCGTCAAGGAAGTGTGGCAAGAGCAGGACCAGCTTGCGGGAACGGTACAACGATGAAGATCACGCTCGGATGCCTGTATCCGG
>Ga0335074_10001904_pt1 | contig 28307 bp, 26 predicted proteins | sample Lox_Sample_23_FD_206715 | JGI IMG/M metagenome (GOLD analysis project Ga0335074, IMG submission 206715) | Soil microbial communities from Loxahatchee National Wildlife Refuge, Florida, United States - Lox_Sample_2.3 | ecosystem: Environmental > Terrestrial > Soil > Wetlands | place: USA...
CAAGATGGCGCCCGCCTCGTCGATGGCATCGTAGACACAGACCGCGATCGCGGACCGCAATTCCGCGCGGAACACGACATCATCCGTCGTGACCTCGAACCGGTCCGGCGTCACCTGTACATCACGAAGAGAGGGCTGCATGGATCTCTTGTATACCGCCGCGCGCCGTATCGGCGGTTCTCCCAATGCTCAGACCTTGAACTGTCGCACGCAAACCGTGGCGCGTCCATGCACCACCGCACGTCACGAAATCGCGACGTTGCCATTCCAAGACAGGTGACCGGAAGAAGGAAGCCGCGGCCGTTGATCCGATTGGCCGAATGGTCCCCAAGTAGCCAACCTTTGCAGGAGGAACTGCCGGCCGCGGCTTCCGTGGCGCTCGCCCACCGAAGCACCGGCGCAAGCACCGCACCGTTAGATGTCCATGCTGCCCAAAAGGTTCAAAGCTGACGCTTCGCGTCCTACTTTCGCCAGAAGGCGGGTGTCAGGAGCACGAGGACGCCGAAGATCTCGAGGCGTCCGAGCAGCATCGCGATGGTGCAGATCCAGTCCTGAAGGGCCGTCAGGCTGTGATAGGTCTTGAAGGGGCCCACGGCGCCGAGCCCAGGGCCGGTATTGTTGAGGAGCGCGACGACCGCGCCGAAGGAGGATTCGAAGTCGAGCCCGGTTGAGAGCAGGGCGAGCACGAGCAGGGCAGCCGTCATGAAATACAGGAACACGAACGCGAGCACCGAGTTGCTGACGCGGTCGGGGATGAGCCGACCCCCGATGCGAATGGGCGCGACGGCGTTCGGGTGCACGAGGAGTTTCAGCTCCCGCCCGGCCTGGCGGGAAAGCAGCAGCGCGCGGAACATCTTGATGCCGCCTCCCGCCGAGCCGGTACTGCAGAGGATGCAGCACAGTAAGAGCATCCAGAAGGGGGCGAGCAGCGGCCAGCGCGTGTAGTCGTCGGAGACGAGACCGGACGTCGTCGCGATGGACACGACATTGAACAGCGCGTGACGCAGCGCGGTCCCGAAGCTCGGGTAGACCCGCTCGTGGCTGAGAAGCAACGCGATGCCGAGCACGCTCCCCGCGAGCACGACGACGATCGCCCTGACCTCCGGATCGCGCCGATAGGGCTCGAGAGAGAATCTTCGCAGGGCGACGAAGTGGCGAGCGAAGTTGAGCGCGGCGATGAACATCAGCGCCGCGAGCGTCAGCTCGATGGCCGGAGAATGGAAGTAGCGAATGCTCGCGTCGTGCGTCGAGAAGCCACCGAGGCCGACCGCCGAGAAGCAGTGGCACACCGCATCGAACCAGGACATCCCGCAGAGCCTGAGCGCGATCACTCCGAGCGCGGTGAGCGTGAGATACGCGACCGAGAGTGAGCGGACTGTTCCGGCGATCCGCGGCGTCAGTTTCTCCGCCTTGATCGACCCGGGTGCCTGCCCCCGGTAGAGCTGCATTCCGCCGACGCCGAGGAGGGGTAGCACGGCGATGGCGAGCACGATGATGGCGAGCCCGCCGCACCACTCGAGCGTCGCGCGCCAGAGGTTGATGGACGGCGGCAGCCGGTCGAGCCCCCGCAGCACGGTCGCCCCGGTGGTCGTGAGCCCCGACATCGTCTCGAAGAACGCTTCCGTGAACGTGAGGTGCGGCAGCAGCACGAGGAGCGGCAGGGTCGCCGAGGCCGACATGACCACCCAGCCGAGCGTGACGAGCAGGAATCCGTCGCGCGGCTTGAGCTCACGGGCCCGCCGGTGGGTGGCGCGTGCCAGTGCGAGGCCCACGACGGCGCTCAGCAGTGCGGCTGCGACGAACGGCATCGCGGTGCCATCGCCCGAGACGAGCGCCGCCAGGATCGGCAGCGCGTAGGTCGCACTGAAGGCGACCAGCATCAGGCCGAGCGCGTGAGCGACCGCCAGCATCGCGAAATGCGTCTCACACGCCGAGGAACAGCCGCTCGACCGCCTCGATGTGGCGGCGGTCCGAGAGGTACAGGATCACGTGATCGTCGGCGTTCACGACCGTATCGTGATGCGCCATCAGCACCTCGTCGCCGTGCACGACCGCGCCGATCGCCGCGCCCTCCGGGAGGGGAATCTCCTCGACCCTGCGGCCGACCACTCGCGAGCTCGACGCGGTGCCGTGCACGATGGTCTCGAGCGCCTCGGCGGCGCCGCGCCGCAGCGCGTGGACCTTGACGATGTGACCGCGCCGGACGTACGCGAGCAGCGATCCGATCGTGATCGTCTGCGGAGAGATCGCGACATCGATGCTGCCGCTCTCGATCAGCTCCGCATAGGAGGGCTTGTTGATGAGCGCCATGACCTTGTGGGCACCGAGCCGCTTCGCCAGCATCGCGGAGAGAATGTTGGCCTCCTCGGAGTTGGTGACGGCCACGAAGACGTCCGTGCTGTCGATATTCTCCTCGACGAGCAGCTCCTCGTCGGCCGCATCGCCGTTGAGCACGATGGTGCTGTCGAGCCGCTCCGAGACGCGGCGGGCGCGCCCCGCGTCGCGCTCGATGAGCTTCACCTGATGACTCTTCTCGAGCGCCGTGGCAAGCCGCAAGCCGATGTTGCCCCCGCCCGCGATCACCACACGGCGCACGGTCTCGTTGTCCTTGCGCATCTCTGCGAGCACGCGGCGCAGGGCCTCGGGCTCGGCGATGAAGTACATCTCATCGCCGTCCTCGATGACGGTCTCGCCGTCGGGTCGAATGACGTGTCCCGCGCGATAGATGGCGAGCACCCGCACGTCCGTGCCGGCGAGGTGCTCGCGCAGGTCGCGCAGGCGCTGGCCGACGGCGAGACCACCCTTGCGCGCGCGCGCACCGACCAGGCGCACCTTGCCAGCGGCGAAGTCCACGACCTGCAGCGTGCCCGGATGACGAACCAGGCGCTCGATGTACTCGGTCACGAGCTGCTCGGGGCTGATGAACACATCGACCGCGAGCGCTTCCTTGCCAAAGAGCTCCGGGCGGCTGGTGTACTCGGCCGAGCGAATGCGAGCGATCTTCGTCGGCGTGCGAAACAGCGTGTACGCGACCTCGCATGCGGTCATATTGACCTCGTCGCTGTTGGTGAGCGCGACGAGGATGTCGGCCTCGGCCGCGCCCGCGGCCTCGAGCACGGTGGGGTAGGCCGCGTTGCCTGCGACGGCGCGGATGTCGATTCGATCCTGTAGGTCCCGCAGAACCTCCTCGTTCAGATCGACGACCGTGACCTCGTTCGCCTCCTGCCGTGAGAGCCGGTACGCCGCCGTTCTCCCGACCTGGCCGGCGCCGAGAATGACGATCTTCATGGGGCCTTCATGCCGTGCGGCCCGCGCTCACATCGGCTCGAGATTCGCGTATTGCAGCATCAGCCATTTGGTTCCCTGCCGCTCGAAGCTGACCTGCACGCGCGCGTGGGGGCCGTTGCCTTCCAGGTTGAGAATCACACCCTCGCCGAACTTGCCGTGCCGGACGCGCGCGCCGAGGCTCATGCCGGCCGCGCGCGGCTCCTCGAGCCGGAAGCGCCCGGCGCTCACGGGTCGCGAGACGCGCACGCGCGGGCGTACCTCCTCGATGAGCTCCTCCGGAACCTCCTTGATGAATCGCGACGCCTGGCCGAAGCTGTCGATGCCGTGCAGACGCCGCTGCTCGGCGTAGGTCAGGTAGAGCTGGCGCATCGCGCGCGTCATCCCGACGTAGCACAGGCGGCGCTCCTCCTCGAGCGCATCGAGCTCCGCGATCGAGCGCTGATGGGGAAACAGGCCCTCCTCCATGCCCGCGAGGAACACGAGCGGGAACTCGAGTCCCTTCGCGCTGTGCAGGGTCATCAGCTGCACGCAGTCCTCCCACGCCTCGGCCTGATCCTCGCCGGACTCGAGGGCGGCATGCGCGAGGAAGGCCTCGAGCGGCGGCATGTCCTCGGCGCTCGCCGGAGCGAAGCCGCGCGCCGCGCTCACGAGCTCCATCAGGTTCTCGACGCGCGCCTCGCCGCGGTCGGCCTTCTCGCGCTTGTGATGCTCGACGAGCCCGCACGCCTGCAGCATGAGGTCCACCTGCTCGTGCAGCGGGCATCCGGCGATCTCGGCCGCGAGCCGCTCGATGAGCGCGAGAAAGCCCTGCACCGCGGTCGCGGCCTTCGGGCCGAGCGCCTCGTGGCTCGCGAGTGCCGCATCCGGCGCGCGCGTGAGCGCGCTCGCCGCTTCCCACAGCGATGTCGCCGTGGTCTTCGCGCGCTCGCGAATGATGTCGATGCTCTTGGCACCGATGCCGCGCGCGGGCAAGTTGACGATGCGCTCGAAGGAGGCATCGTCACGGCGATTGGAGATCAGTCTCAAATAGGCGAGCGCGTCCTTGATCTCCGCACGCTCGAAGAAGCGCAGGCCCCCGTACACGCGGTACGGCATGCGGGCGGAGATGAAGGTTTCCTCGAAGATGCGCGACTGCGCGTTCGAGCGATACAGGATCGCGGCGTCGCTCCGCCGGCCTCCCTGGCGGGCCCATTCCTCGATGCGGCGCAGGACGAACTCCGCCTCGTCGCGCTCGTTGAAAGCGGCGTAGAGGTGGAGCGGCGCGCCGTGCGCGCCGCTCGTCCAGAGGTTCTTGCCGAGCCGGCCGGAGTTGTGCGCGATCAGGGCGTTCGCGCCCTGGAGGATGGTCCCGGTCGAGCGATAGTTCTGCTCGAGCCGGTAGAGCTTCGCCTGTGGAAAGTCGCGCTGCAGCTCGCGCACGTTCTCGACGCGGGCGCCGCGCCAGCCATAGATCGAGTTATGGGTAACGATACCGTTCGCGATGTAGTTGTGGGTGCGTGCGATGTTCAGATCGAACACGTGCGTGGCGACATCCTGATACTCCGTGCGCTCGACGACATCGAAAGCTCCAGTGTGAGTCGCCAGCACCATTCCCGGTCGAATGCTCTTTGCCCTGATGAACGGCAAGGATCGATTGAGGATCCGTCCCTGCAGAACATACCGCGCTCCGAGCGCCTCCCGGATGCGTTTGGCCACCATCATCAGCTCGCCGAAGTCGCCGCGAACGGTCTCGAAACGCCAACTTCGAGCGCCTTTCTTGGCCGCGCGGACGCTGAGTCCCAACTCTTCCAAAACAGCACGATCTGCTGCATCGATGCCGACGATGCTGATGCAATGCATGGGGTTGGACCCGCGGCGGTCTCCGCACAGCGTGATCACAACATCTCGAGGAGAGCAGTTCCGACTTCGCAGTGCGTGATGGGGGCGATCCGGATCGAGCCCGGAGTCGTTCAGCAATCGGTGGGCTGCCGTCTGCGTATCGAGCGATCCGAACACGCGTGCAATGCATTCTGGGTCGTGCAGCAGCCCGTTCCGGGCTTTGCCTTTGCGAGGGATGAAGGGCAAAGTGGGCAAGCCATACCGGAGCGACGTAACCATCTCGTCCAATCTCGCATCGTTTTCCGTCGTATGCGCGCGAATGATCCACGCAGCATCCGCGTGCTCCGGGATGACGCGCTGCTTGAATCCGACGACGGGCTTGACCTGTCCGTTGGTGTACACCTGGGATGTTCCGAGGCGGTATCCGACACCATCCTTGTACATGAGGTACAGGAAATACGTCTGTGGGGTCTCACCTGGAACATAGCCCGCGAAGTGCGTGTGCTCGGGCGTGCTCCGAATCCTTCGGCCCGAGCGCAGGTGGAGGCAAACCACGCCCCCCTGGCGGGGAGTGGCGAATTTCTCCGTAACAACCGCGGGCCGGAAGCTTCCGCTGCCATAGCTCGACATGACCTGATCGCCCGGCGTTATGGCGTCGATGGCCTTTTCAGAGCCGTCCGCCATCGTGATCAACGTGCCAGCGGCCAAGCATTGATCGTCGTCGCCGACGACGAACAGGTGCGACTCCGACCCCACGAGCAATTTCAGCCACGTGTATTGAATGGCGTTCGTATCCTGAAACTCATCGACCAGCACGTGGCGGAAGCGCCGCCGGTAGTGCGCGAGGAGCTCCGGATGATCGCGCAGCAGCTCGTACGAGCGCAGGAGGAGCTCCGCGAAGTCGACCACGCCTGCCGCCTTGCACGCTTCCTCGTACGCGGCGTAGAGGCGTATCAGCTGCCGCCGCGTGGGATCGTTCCCGTCCTTGAGCGCGGTCGGGCGGCGCGCCTCGTCCTTGTTCGAGTTGATGAACCACTGGATCTCGCGGGCAATCCAGCGCGACTCGTCGAGATCCTGCGCCTTGACAATCTTGCGGATGAGACGCAGCTGGTCCTCGGAGTCCAGGATCTGAAAGCCTTGCGGCAGTCCCGCCTCACGCGAGTGGAGCCTGAGGAGCCGATGAGCGATGCCGTGAAAAGTACCGATCCACAGCGTGCCGCCGCCCGTCCCGAGCATCTGCTCGATGCGGTTTCGCATCTCGCCCGCAGCCTTGTTGGTGAACGTGACCGCGAGCACGCTGTACGGGGAGATCCCTTCCGCCTGCACCAACCAGGCGATGCGGTGCGTGAGCACGCGCGTCTTGCCGCTCCCGGCGCCCGCGAGGACGAGAACGGGTCCGGGGGGCGCCGTCACGGCCTCCCGCTGCGCGTCGTTGAGGGGCTGGAGGATGTGTGTCAGATCCATGACGCATTTTATATCAGTCGCGTGCGCATCGATGGCCTCGTATGAGGGGAAGCGTGCAAGCGTGCGACGACGTCGGCGACTCGTCGCGCACCGTGCGGGCGCGGCGCTAGCCTCGTCTACGACTGACGACGGCCTCCTCCGCGATGCGCAGCAGCGCGGCGATGAGACTGAGCAGCACCGGTCCGATCACAATGCCGAGAAATCCGAACGCCGCGACGCCGCCGATCGCGCCGATGAAGACGGCGAGCGTCGAGACCGAGCCGTGACGCGCGGAGATCATGGGACGCAGCAGCTGCTCGGCGGCGACGATGATGAGCGACCATACGAGCAGAAAGACCGCGGCGCCCCAGCGGCCGATGATCGCGAGGTAGAGGATGGCGGGCACGAGCACGACGGCGGTTCCCACCGCGGGTATGAACGCCGCGATGACGGCGAACACGCCGAGCACGACCGGTGAGGGCAGGCCGACGATCGCAAAACCGACTCCGATGAGCGCTCCCTCGATGATGGCGGTGGCCGCCGTGCCGAACACCACCGCGCGCAGCGTCGATGAGAGATCCTGCACGAGACGACCGCGCCGCGCCTCATCGAGCGGGATGAGCCGCGTCACCTGCTTGAGCATCGCGTGCCCGTCGCGCAGCAGGAAGAACAGCAGGAACAGCATCAAGAAGAAGCCGACGAGCGTGCCGGCGACACCGATCATTACGTTGCCGCTGATCGAGGCCGCCGATTGCAGGGCGGAGCGAACCCCCGCCATGATCCACTCGTCGATCTGCTGCATCGTGACGGGCACGCTGTGGCGAATCCACAGGATCACCGGGTGGACGAGCCGGTAGTGCTCGACCCGGTGGAGCATCGCTGGAGCGGGCGTGATGGCCTCGCCGCGCAGAAAGGCGATCAGGTTCGCGACCTGGCGGGCGAAGATGACCGCGAGCGCCGCGAGCGGGGCCATGATGACGAACGGCGTGAGCCCCGTGAGGATGCCCGCGGACAGGCCGGCCCGTCCGGCGAGCCTGCGGGTGAGCCGGATGTGCAGCGGGTGCAGCAGAAAGGTGAGCACCGCCGCCCACTCGAGCGCGCCCCAGAACGGATCGAGGATCCGGATGAGCGCGTAGCCGAGCACGACGACGCTCGCGGCGACGAAGGCACGCCGATAAAAGGCCGAGTAGTGCTCCACGATCATGCGAGACCTGCGCGGGCCGACCGGACGGCCGTAAGAGTAGCGGTATGCGCAGGGAACGGAAATGTCGCCGGGGGCCGGGAGCGCCTCGGGTCTCCGCCGCCGTGGCTCCCGGCGGATCAGGCGGGATTCGGTTTCTCTATCGCCTCATTCACCGATTCAATTGGCCGTCGGCGAGCCGATCGGTCATGGTCGCCGCCCGGGGGTAAGCCATGACCAAGAGTACAGGCCTGCACGGGACCGGCGCGGCGGTGGTCGGTTGCTTGGCCATTGTCGCGGCCGGATTCGTGGGCGAGGCACGGCCGGCACACGCTCAGCAAGCGGCTCCTGCCTCGAGCGGCCATCACAGCAACGCAGCCGCCATGGGTCAGCATGGCGCGCTCGGCATGCAGGCTCAGCAGCGCCTCTTCGATGAGCTCCACGTGACGGGCGCCGTCGCACCGCGCGGCGTCGATCCCGTCGCCTGGAAGACGATCTATATTCCCGCGGACAACGAGCCCACGCCCGCGCGGGTCGCGCTCGGCCGGAAGCTCTATTTCGACACGCGCCTGTCGCGAGACGGCAGCGTCGCGTGCGCGACCTGCCATGACGTGAGCCGCGGCTTCGCCGACCATCGTCCGGTCTCGGAGGGGATCGATGGCCATCTCGGGGAGCGCAGCGCACCGACCGTGATGAACGCCGCCCTCTTTCAGAGCCTGTTCTGGGACGGCCGGGCCCCCTCGCTCGAGGAGCAGGCGAGGCTTCCCATCCTCAATCCAATCGAGATGGGGCAGCCGAACGCGGCGAGCGCCCTCGCCGCGATCGCGTCGGATCCGGCCTATCGAGCGCTCTTCGAGAAGGCGTACGGGCATGCGCCGAACTACGACGACGTGGGTCGCGGCCTTGCGAGCTTCGAGCGAACGCTGATCTTTCTCGACTCGCCGTTCGATCACTTTGTCGCGGGCGACAGCCGTGCCATCTCCGCCGCGGCCAAGCGCGGCTTCGCGCTCTTCAACGGCAAGGCGCGCTGCGTCAGCTGCCACATGCTGAACCCGTCCAATCCGCTCGGCACGGACAACCGCTTCCACAACGTCGGGGTCTCGGCGCAGGACAAGAACTTCGAGGCGCTCGCCCGCAAGGGTCTCGCGGCGATCCGCGCGGGGGGCGATGCGCAGGACCTCGACAGGCTCGCCCTCTCGACCGACCTCTCCGAGCTCGGCCGCTTCATGATCACGCGCGACCGCGCCGATATCGGGGCCTTCAAGACCGAGCAGGTGCGCAATGTCGGCATCACCGCGCCCTACATGCACGACGGGTCGATGCAGACGCTCTGGGACGTGATGGACCATTACAACAAGGGCGGCGAGACCAACGCGTATCTCGACGGCGGCATCGAGCCCCTCGATCTGAGCGAGGACGAGATCAACGACGTGGTGGCCTTTCTCTTCACGCTCACCGATGTGCGCTTCGCGGCGCAGAACGCGGCCGCGTACCGCGAGCAGAAGGCGCACGCGGCGACCTCGCGCCCGTTCCGTGACGATGCGCTCGCGCATCGGCGCGTGCTGCCCTTCGAGACGCGCGTGATGGGGCCGGCCGGCCTGAAGTGAAGCGGAGTGCGACGACCATGACGACCAAACAGAGACCGGCGACGACGCACAGCGGTCAGCTCGGGCGAATCCCCCACATCAAGAGCGTCGAGACTCGCTATCTGGAGGAGCGCGAAGCGCTGTTCCGCGGCCTGAAGGGGCTCGACCGGCGATCCTTCCTAAAGGTCGCGACCGGCGCGGCAGGCGCGGCCATCGCCGCGGGCGCGAGCTATCCGTTCCAGAGCTTCCTGCCGGTCAACGTCGCGTCGGCGGACGAGAGCCGCCCGCACTGGACCTTCGCATACATCTCCGACTCCCACCTGTACGACAAGCAAACCAACGAGCGCTTCGTGCGGCAGCTGCTGCGCGCGGTCGACGATGTGAACGCGCTCGACCCGCAACCGGACTTCGTGTTCTACGGCGGGGACCTCGCGCAGCTCGGCCGCAAGGATCAGCTCGATCTCGGCGCGCAGATCCTCAAGGCCGTCAAGGCGCCCGTGCGCATGATGGTCGGTGAGCACGACTGGTTCTACGACCTGGGCGATCGCTGGAAGGAGCTGTTCGGTCCGGAGCATTACAGCTTCGATCACAAGGGCGTGCACTGCGTGGTGCTCATGAGCGTGTACGAGCGGGACTTCTGGACCGCCCGCGCGCTGACGCCGGCCGAGCGCATGCATACGGTCGCGGGCCTCGACGACAAGATTCAGAGCCGCTTCGAGGTGGGCGCACCGCAGCGCGAGTGGCTGCGGAAGGATCTCGAGAAGATTCCCGCATCCACCCCGCTCATCGTGTTCTCGCACTCGCCGCTCTACAAGTACTACCGCCCCTGGAACTTCTGGACGGACGACGCGGAGGAGGTCCAGACGATCCTGCAGCGCTTCGAGCACGTGACCGTGCTGCACGGTCACACGCATCAGGTGCTCACGAACCGCATCGGCAACATCGATTTCCACGGAATGCTCTCGACCGCGTGGCCTTGGCCCTACGCGCCCGAGGGCCTGCCGGCGCTCACCGTGCAGATGAGCCGGCCCAACCCCTTCGACGCGAACGATGGGCTCGGTGATGGCACGGTGACCGTGCATCCGGATGGCCTGGTGGACAAGCTCTACGCGCTCTGGAATCGCAATCCCATGCAGGTGAAGGCGAGCTACCTGGCGAGCGGCGGCAAGCAGGATGTCCCGACGGCACCCTTGCTGGCGAGCTATTGACGAGCGGGAGAAACGCGATGAGGAGCTTGACCCTACCCGTCCTGGCGCTCGCGGCAGCCGCGGCCGCAACAGTCAGCGCGCAGTCCACCGATGGCGCGAGCTCTTCGGCGGCGACTCAGAGCGGCAAACTCGTGAAGCTGTGCGACAACCAGACCACGGTGCGCGTGCCGAACGGAACGCCGCAGACCCGGACCGAGGGGCAGAAGATCTCCGATGCGCTGATGGCGCAGTGGGAGGCGAAGCATCCGGGCAACGACTGGGTCGCCGAGGAGTTACAGGCACACACGGTCGTCGCGCCGGACGACAACGCCAAGCTGATCGGCGCCACGCAGCCCTCGACGTACGGGCCGGTGAGCGCGCAGGACGTGAAAGTGTGGGACAACGAGACCTACAAGTTCGCGGTGTACGGCTCGACCGTCTTTCACAGCGGGGAGGCGCTCGGCAGCGAGATCGCGGTGTCCTGCGACATGTGCCATCCGAACGCGGCGAATACGCACCCGGAGACCTATCCCAAGTTCCAGCCGCAGCTCGGGCGTGTCGTGCTGCTGAGAGACATGATCAACTGGTGCATCGAGCACCCGGTGCGCGGCAAGGTGCTGGAGCCGGACGATCCGAAGATGCGGGCGCTCGAGGCGTACATCCTCGCGCAGCGCAAGGGTGTGCCGCTCGATTACGGCAGGCGCTGAGCGGGACTGCCCATCGATGAGACCGGGCGCGTTCCTTCCGGGCGATTCTCGCGTACCAGACGGCCGAGCAAGGACAGGTCGCTCGCTTTGGGGTAGCCGCGGCGCCACACGAGGCCGATGCGACGGCTCGCGTTGACCGAGCGGATGGGCAAGATTGCAAACGGCAGGTGCCCCATGAGCGGATGGGTGGCCAGGGCCGGGAGCAACGTGCAGCCGAACCCGGCGGTCACGAGCTGGCAAATCGTCTCGAGACTCACCGCGCGGAAATCGTCGAGACCTTCCTCGGCTTCGGGCTGCCGCCCGCAGGCCGCGAGCGCCTGACCGCGCAGGCAGTGCCCGTCCGAGAGCAGCAGCAGCGGCTCGCCACCCAGATCCGCTTCGCTGACCGCCGCCGCCCCGGCGAGCCGGTGACCCTGGGGACAGGCGAACCAGAACGGCTCGTCGAAGAGCGGCTGCTGCTCCAGGTCCTCATCCTGCAGCGGCAGCGCAAGCAGGGCCGCATCGATCTGGTAGTTCCGCAGCTGCTCGAGCAGGTGCCCGGTGAGATCCTCGTGCACGACCAGCTGCAGCCGCGGATAGTGCTTCTTGGTGAGCGGTATGAACGACGGCAAGAAGTACGGCGCGAGCGTCGGAATGATCCCGAGATTGAGCAACCCCGCAAGCGGGCCGCGCGGCACGCGCGTGGTGGCGACCAGCTCGTCCACCTGCGAGAGGATCTGACGCGCCTGCTGCACCACGGTCCGACCGACGGGCGTGAGCGTGAACGACTTGGCGTTGCGCTCGATGAGGGTCGCGCCGAGATACTCTTCCAGCTTGCGAATCTGGGTGCTGAGCGTCGGCTGGGAGATATGGCAATCTTCTGCCGCGCGGCCGAAATGCTCGCGCTCGGCGAGCGCGACCAGATAGCGCAGCTCCCTCAATGTCATGGCCGCCCCCCGTCCATTGATCGCCGGAGGCGATTGCGCGCCAATATAGCAAATCGATACCGCGAGTCCCCTACCAGCGATTGCGGAGCTCGCGCAGCTTCAAGAATACCGTCCGCGCATCCGGGTGCGCGCCGATCGCGGGGAAGACGGCCTGCAGTCGGGCGATGACCGACGGGCTCTGGAGGCGGAAGAACGTGTTGATGCGCTGCTCCTCGCCGAGCGTCGTCACAGGGGCCTCGGCGGGATCTCCGTCGCGGGAGCGCGCGAGGAGCGCCGCGGCAGCGCGGTTGTCCGGCTCCCGGTCGAGCGTGAACTCGAGATTGCGGGAGAGGTACTCGTGGCCGGGGTACACGCGGGTCGCCTCGGGAAGCCGCGCGAGCTGCTCGACGAAGGTCTCGTAGAGGAGGTCCGGACGGCCGCTGCTGTGACAGTTGCCTGCGCCCGCGTTGAAGAGGGTATCGCCGCAAAACAAGGCCGGTTCGTCGGTGTGTGCGAAGAGGCAGATGTGCGCGAGCGTGTGACCGGGTGTATCGAGGCATTCGAGCTCGACGGTGCGCCCGATGCGAACGACATCCCCCTTGTGCAAGCCGACGTCGACCCCGCCGATCCGGGCGGCCGCGTCGGCGTGCGCCAGGATGCGAGCGCCGGTCGCGGCCTTGAGGTCGCGATTGCCGCCGGTGTGATCCGGGTGCTCGTGCGTGTTCAGGATCTGCGTGATTTGCCACGAGCGCCTCCGGGCCGCATCGAGGCACCGCTGCCACTCGAGCGGATCGACGGCGAGCGCCTCGCCGGTCTCGGGACAGGCGATCAGGTAGTGGAAGTTGCGGTAATCGTTCCCCGCCCAGACCCGTTCGACCAGCATGGCGTGCCTCCGTCCGATATCACGGCCCATCCACCGTACCCGGAGTGAATGCGGCGCGCCATAATGGGTGGGCTGGAGCGGGGCCGCAGCGCCGGTCCGGCCGGTGCCGCAACGCGGCGCGATCGCGGACGTTGAGGACGCAGCACCATGCATCACACGTTTCTGTACGAGCCCGGCGTGTGGACGCTCTCCGGGATGTTCTGGAGCGCCGATGGTCAGGGAATTGCCGTCGACGGGCGCACGGAGATCTCGCACGGCAGGGAGTGCTGGATGCTCGCGGGGCGGATGCGCGTGCTCGCCTCCCCCCCGGCCGAGTTCGTGAACATCTACACCATCGAGATCCCCGAGCCCGACGCATTCACCTCGAAGTGGTCCTCGGAGAACTCGACTCTCGGCAAGCTCCACGGGATCTTCTCGATCGTCGGCTCGTGCATCCTGTCGCTCTATCGCTCGGAGCGGGGTGATTATCAGGGCACCGAGCACCTGCGCCACATCGCACCCGACCAGTATGAGGCGTACGGTGTGCTGCTCATGGGCGACCGGCGGCTGTCGTCGTGGCAGGTGATGCTGACGCGCTGATGCGGCCTACAGCGCGAGACTCTGCGTCGTCGGCAGGTAGTGATCGATCAGCAGCGCGGCGAACAGCCACATCAGATAGCTGATGGAATAGCGGAACATGCGCATCGGCAGTTCCGTGCGCGCGGTGAGCTTGAGCGCGAGCGCGTAGTACAAGAATACCGTGTCGAGGATCAACGCCGCGCCGAGATAGAGCAGACCGCTCATGCGCGTGAGGAACGGCATGAGCGTCACGGCGACGAGCAGCATCGTGTAGAGCAGCACGTGCAGGCGGGTGAACTCGACGCCGTGCGTCACCGGCAGCATCGGAATACCGGCGCGCGCATAGTCATCGCGCCGGCTGATGGCGAGCGCCCAGAAGTGCGGCGGCGTCCACACGAAGATGATGAGGAACAGGAGTAGTGCGTTGGGGTCGACGCTGCCCGTGACCGCTGTCCAGCCGAGCACCGGAGGGGCCGCGCCGGCGGCCCCTCCGATCACGATGTTCTGCGGCGTTGCCCGCTTGAGCCACACGGTGTAGACGACCGCATAGCCGATGAGCGACAAGAACGTGAGCAGCGCCGTCAGCGGATTGACCAGAAACGCGAGCACGCTCATCGAGACGAGCCCGAGCAGCGCGGCGAACACGAGCGCCTGCCGCTCGGTCAGCCGGCCTCGCGGGAGCGGCCGGCCGCGCGTGCGCGCCATCTGCGCATCGATGCGGCGATCGAGAACGTGGTTGAGCGTCGCCGCACAGGCCGAGGCGCAGGCGATCCCGAGCGTGCCCCACACGAGTACATTGAGCGGCGGAACGCCGGGACTCGCGAGCAGCATGCCCACGACGGCCGTGAACACGATGAGCGAGACCACCCGGGGCTTGGTGAGCTCGAAGTAGTACCGCCAGAGGCTCGGAGATGCGCGCGCGAGCGCCGGATCGCTCGCGAGCTCCAGCGGATTTTGTCGCTCGCTCATCCCGGGGCTCAGCGCGGCGACGGCGCGGCGTGCAGACTGTGGGCGAGGGCGAGCACGGCAAGCAGGGTGAGCGCTGCGCCCGCGTTGTGCGCCGTGGCGAGCCACAGCGGAAAGCCGCGCAGCACCATCGTGATACCGATGCAGAGCTGCGCGGCGAGGGCGACCAGCACGGCCACGCCGGCCACCCGAGAGCCCCCCGCGGCGCGCAACGAACGGTTGCACAGGACCGTGAGCGCGGCCGCAAGCAGCGCGCACGCCGCGACGAGCGCGCCTATGCGATGCGTGAAATGGATGGCGACGCGAGCCGGATTCGCGAGCACGCCCCCTTCGTAATCGATGCCGAGCGCGCGCCACAGCACGAAGGCAGCGCGATAGTCCATGGTCGGCCACCACGCGCCCTGACACGTGGGAAAGTCCGGACAGGCGATGGCCGCGTAGTTGCTGCTCGTCCAGCCACCGAGCGCGATCTGCACGGCGAGCGCGCCGAGCGCGACGAGGGCGAGTCGGCGCGCCCACGGCGCGCGGTCCGCGACCGGCAACGCGCGCGAACCCGCCCGGGCGGGCGCGCCCACCGCATCGGCGCGCAGCGAGAGCCAGAGCCACCACAAAAGCCCGACCGTGGTGAGGCCGAAGATCAGATGCAGCGTCACGATCAGCGGTTTCAACTGCCAGGTGACGGTGAGCATCCCGAGCGCCCCTTGCAGCACGACGATGGCGAGCAGCGCGAGCGCGTAACGGAAGCGTGCGGCCGACTCGTGCCGCGTTGCGATGGCGAGCGCCGTGATCAGCACGATCAGCAGCCCGAGGGTCGAGGCCGCGTAACGGTGGATCATCTCGCGCCAGGCCTTGCCCAGGTCGAGCGGCGCGCCGGGCAGCACGGCGCCCTCGGCGACACTCTGCTCCGCGCCGAGGGGCGTGAGGTGCCCATAACAGCCGGGCCAGTCCGGACAGCCGAGGCCCGCCGCCGTGAGCCGCACGTACGCGCCGAGCACCACGACGGTCAAGCCGAGCAGCACCGCCGCGAGCGCCAGCTTGCGCATCCAGGCCGCGGCGGGGATGGAGCGCGCTTCGATGATCTCAGCCAATGTGGGATAGTCGCAGCAGTACTTGGAGGTCTAGCAGCAGACCCCGGGGGTCGCGACGCGAATCGTAGCGCATCATGAGGTTCCCGAGCGGATCGACGACGAAGATCGTCGATGGCCGGTCGGCCGACGGAAACGACCGGATGAGCTCCTGCGCGGGGCTGCCGCTCGCATCGAGAACGATCATCCCCGCATCCTCACGGGCGAGGAGCGCGTCGTCGCAGCAATCCGCCGTGGCGAGGAACACACGCTCGACGCGCGGCATGTCGTGGTTGAGCGCGAGCTGCGTCTCGCGCATCACATAGAGCGCATAGCGGCACGCGGAATCGCAGCGGCCATCACCGACATACACGAGCGCCCAGCGCTTCGCGAATACCGTCGCCGTGCTCGCCACGCCGTTGGGCCCTGTCAGACGCACGGACGGCAGGATGCGCGCCGGCTGCAGCAGCTCGCCGTGATTGAGATGTGCGGCCGGCCGCCAGCCGATGCCGTAATAGAGCCAGAAGGAGATGGCGATCGGTAGCAGGAACAGGGCCGCGAGCGCGCCGATCGTCCGCAGGTTCCGCGCGCGCAGCGCCCCCGCGCTCGCCTGCCTCGCGGAGAGGTCACGATCGCTCGAGGGCAGGCCGCCGGCGCCTCTGCGGGTGCTCATCGGGGGTCAGTGCGCCTCGCGGGGCGCGGCTCTTGGTATCTTGGGGGCGCTCAGCACGGCCCAGATGATGATGAGCGTCACCGCGAACCCCCACCACTGCACGGCATACGACAGATGCCTCGCGGGCGACAGTCCGGGGGGCTGCCAGTCGCGCACGTATCCGAACGGCGCGCTCGGATCGAGCAGGACGATCCGAGCGGGAAGCGCGTGCCCGAGCGCCGTGGCGAGCTGCCCCATGTCCGGATAGCTCGTCACCTTCGGCCAGTGAGCCCCCGCAGCGGGCGGCATGCGCCCGAAGGCGAGTCCGGGGGCGGGAAGATCATCGATCCGACCGGTGATCGTGAGAGGTCCGGGCGCATGGAGGCTCACATCCGGCAAGTGGCTCCGATAACCGTTGAACGGCACCCATCCGCGATCGACGAGCAGCTCGCGTCCGTCGGCGAGCACGAGCGCCGTCAAGACCTCGTATCCGGCTTGGCCCGCATGGGTTCGATTGTCGAGCAGAAACTGGTGTGTCACATCGAAGACTCCGGTCAGCTCGATCCGCTGGAACCGGGGGAGCGCTGCCGGGTCGCGCGCACCGAGCGCGAGCGCGCGGTCCGCACCGCGCGCGAACGCATCCCACTCGGCCTGACGCCACAACCCCTTGTCCCACTGCCAGCGGCCGAGATGCACGAACAGCACGCAGAGCGCAGCCGTGAGGACCGTCATCGACCAGGAAGGCGCGAATACTCGTTCGCCGATCCGAAAGCGTACGATGGACACCGGCGTTGCTCTCGTCCGTGGGCTACTCGACGACCATGCAAGCTCTGATTCGCCTGTTCATCCTCGCCGCGCTGTTCGCGATCGTCGTGAGCCTCGGCTCGGCGCTGTTTCACCTGGCTCGCGGCTCGGGGGCCGAGGACTCGCGCAAGATGGTGCGCGCGCTCACCTTCCGCATCAGCCTGTCGGTGATCCTGTTCCTGCTGCTGATGGCCGCCTGGTATGTCGGCCTCATCTCGCCTCACGGCGTGGAGCCGCGCTAGCGGCCCCTACAGCCAGTACACGAAGATGAACAAGCCGAGCCACACGACATCGACGAAGTGCCAGTACCACGACACTGCCTCGAACGCGAAGTGGCGTTGCGGCGTGAAATGGCCGCGCAGCACGCGAAACCAGATGCAAACCAGCATGATCGCGCCGATCGTCACGTGCAGGCCGTGAAAGCCGGTGAGCATGAAGAAGGTCGACCCGTAGATCCCGGTGCTGAGACGCAGCCCGAGCTCCGTGTAGGCCTCGCCGTACTCGTGGATCTGAAAGCCGACGAAGCTGAAGCCGAGCAAGAACGTCGCCGCGAGAAAGACCGTGAGCAGGCCTCGCTTGCCCTGCCGCAGCGCATGGTGAGCGATGGTCACCGTCACGCCGCTCGTGAGCAGGATCAAGGTATTGAGGGCCGGTATGCCGAAGGCCGGAATGACGTGGAACGCCCCGTTGGCGAGCCCGCCGACATGAGCGGGCCCGTTCGTGGGCCAAGTGCCCTCGTAGCCCGGCCATAGGATCAGGCTCGTGAAGAACTTGACGCCCCGGCCGGCGAGCCACGGCACCGACAGTATCCGCGCGTAGAACAGCGCCCCGAAGAACGCCGCGAAGAACATCACCTCGGAGAAGATGAACCACATCATCCCCATGCGAAACGACCGGTCCACCTGCAGGTTGTAGGTACCGTGCTGGTTCTCGCCGATCACCGTGGAGAACCAGAAGATGAACATCGCGATGAGCAGCGCGGCGCCCGGGGCGAAGGACCACACGCCGGCCCAGTCGTTGAGGTAGGCGACCGCACCCACCATGACGGTGAACAGCGAGAACGAGCCGAGGATCGGCCACGGGCTATGGTGCGGAATGTAGTATTTGGGCTCGTTCGGAGCGTGGGCTTGTGCCATGGTCATGTCCTGAAGCACGCGATGCCCGCACGACAGACATCACGATGAAACCAAGATAGAAGGCGAGCGCGATCACCGCGAGGATGACCGTCGTGCGCCGCACCCGCTTGCGTCGCTCGGCGTCGTCCCCCGAGGCCATGCTCATCACGAGGCGCCCCTGGGCACACGGATTTGCCCCGCCGCGATCGCGAGCGTCATATCAGTGTTCGGCGCCCCGCGCGATGACCGCCTCGGAGGGCGGATCGGCCCACGAGTGGTACGGCGGCGGAGAGGGCAGCTCCCATTCGAGCCCGTGCGCCCCTTCCCACACGCGATTGCCGACGCGCTGTCCGGCGCGCACGCACTTCCAGATGATGTACGGGAACAGAAACTGGGAGATGCCGAAGGCAAATCCACCGATCGAGGAGACCATGTTCCAGTCCGTGAACTGCACGGCGTAATCCGGGATGCGCCTCGGCATGCCGGCCAAGCCGAGGAAGTGCTGCGGGAAGAACAGCACGTTCACGAAGATGGTCGACAGCCAGAAATGCCACTTCGCGAGGCGCATGTCGTACATGTTGCCGGTCCACTTCGGCAGCCAGTAGTACACCGCGCCCATGATCGCGAACACCGCCCCGGGCACCAGCACGTAGTGGAAGTGCGCCACGACGAAGTAGGTGTCCTGGTACTGATAGTCCGCGGGCACGATGGCGAGCATCAGGCCCGAGAATCCACCGATCGTGAACATGAACAGGAACGCGAGCGCGAACAGCATGGGGGGCTCGAAGGATAACGACCCCCGCCACAACGTCGCGGTCCAGTTGAACACCTTCACGCCCGTCGGGATGGCGATGAGCATCGTCGAGAGCATGAAGAACATCTGCCCGGCGAGCGGCATGCCGACGGTGAACATGTGGTGCGCCCACACGATGAACGACAGGAACGCGATGGAGGCGGTCGCGTACACCATCGCCTCGTAGCCGAAGAGCGGCTTGCGCGCGAAGGTCGGCAGAATCTCGGAGACGACCCCGAACGCCGGAAGAATCAGGATGTAGACCTCGGGATGACCGAAGAACCAGAAGATGTGCTGGAACATCACCGGGTCGCCGCCACCCGAGGCGCTGAAGAACGAGGTGCCGAAGAAGTGGTCCGTCAGCAGCATCGTCACCGCGCCCGCGAGCACCGGCATCACGGCGATCAGCAGGTAGGCCGTGATGAGCCAGGTCCACACGAACAGCGGCATGCGCAGCAGGCTCAATCCGGGAGCGCGCATGTTCATGATCGTCACGATCACGTTGATCGCCCCGAGGATCGAGGAGGCGCCCATCATGTGGATGGCGAAGATCGTCATCGGGAAGGCGGCGCCCGTCTGCACCATGAGCGGCGGGTACATCGTCCAGCCGCCCGCCGGCGCACCGCCCGGCACGAACTCCGTCGCGAGCAGCAGCGTGAACGCGAACGGCAGAATCCAGAAGCTCAGGTTGTTGAGCCGCGGGAGCGCCATATCGGGCGCGCCCACCTGCATCGGGATCATCCAGTTCGCAAGACCGGTCCACGCCGGCATGACCGCCCCGAAGATCATGATGAGCGCGTGCATCGTCGTAAACGAATTGAAGACCGCCGGATCGAACAGCTGCACGCCGGGCTTGAAGAGCTCGGCCCGGATGAGCATGGCGAAGGAGCCGCCGATGAAGAACATGATGCCGCTCAACACGAGGTACATCGTGCCGATGTCCTTGTGGTTCGTGGCGTAGACCCAGCGCCGCCATCCGCGCGGCTTGTGATCGTGCTCGTCGTGCGCTTCGGCGACTGAGCTCGAGTGCGTGTGTTCGGCCATGGTGAATCCCGATGAAATCCGTCGTTGTGCCGTGAGGTTGGACGCGCGCGCCGCTCAGCCCGTCGATGGGTGCGCCAGGGACGCGGCGGCCGCGGGTGGCTGCGCCGGGGTCCGTGCCTTCTGGGCCGCCACCTGCGCTTTGAGCCAGGTGGCGAAGTCCGCCTTGCTGCGCGCATCGACGACGATCGGCATGAACCCATGATCGCGGCCGCAGAGCTCGGCGCACTGTCCGCGGTAGATCCCCGGCTTGTCGGCGTCGACCTTGAACCAGGCCTCGTTGATGAAGCCCGGTATGGCGTCCTTCTTGACGCCGAACGCCGGCATCCACCAGGAATGGATCACATCGTCCGCCGTGATGAGGAGGCGAACCTTCGTGTCGACCGGAACGACGAGCGGGTGATCGACGTTGAGCAGGTAGTGCGGCACCGTGTTCGGGTCGATCCCGGAGTCGAGCTGCCGGGCCGCATCGCTCAGCCGGTCGAGCCGCGAGAAGAAGTTGACGCCGCTCGCGAGGTAATCGTAGTTCCAGCCCCACTGGTAGCCGGTCACCTTGATGGTGAGCTCGCTGTTGCTCAGGTCCTCGATCTTCACGAGCGTTCGCGCCGCCGGAATGGCCACCGCGATGAGGATGATCACCGGGATGATCGTCCAGACCACTTCCACCTTCGTGTTGTGGACCATGGTGGTATCCGGCACGGCGCCCTTCGCGTGCCGGAACGTCACGATCGAGTACACCATGGCGCCGAACACGACGACACCGATGCCGCAGCACACGTAGAAGACGAGCATGTGCAGGCCGTAGATGTTGCGCGAGATGTCGGTGACACCCGGCGTCATGTTGAGCAGGCTCCAGCCGGACTCCGCATGAGCGGCCCGGCCGGCCGACAGGGCGAGCACCGAGGCGAGCGTAGGCAGAATTTTCTGAATCATCACTCCCATCTCATGGCCTCGCTCGTGGCGGGGCCCGCGATATCCTCCGGTGGGCTCGCCTTCACGCGAGCGAGGGCGACTCGTTGATCCGGCCGATCAGACGGTTGAGCCGTACCGCGAGCCCGCGCCGCTGTTCCTCCGTCAGGAAGTCTCCGACCTCGCATTGACGGCCGTGCGACTCGATCACGAGGCGACTCGGGGACAGACGCGACGCAGAGCGGCAAAGTGTAACCCGCGCCCAGTGCCGCGGGAACACGACCTGCACACAGCGCGCGCCCTCGCACCGCTCGATGAGCACGTCGCGGTCAGAGACGACGATGCTCTGGCGATGGCGCCGGCGGTCGAAGCTCGCCTTCAAGGCCCAGGCGAGCACGGCCATCTCGAGACCGGCAAAGGGCAGGATCGGCCAGTACCCGAGCAGCGCCATCAAGCCCGCGATGGTGAACGAAAACAAGCAGGTGCCCCCGAAGAACCACAGCGCTCCCCTCGCGCTCAGCGAGCAATTCGGAGCGATCTCGATGCGTTGTAGCGCGGCGTCCACGAGGTCGGCGCCCTGGATGTGCATGACCGCAAACAAGCATGGTACCGCAGCAAATTTTTTATTCAAGACAAAAGGTTACGACTCGGCCGCGCGTGTCCGTCACGCGGCGTCCGCGCCATTACGCAGCGCCACGCACCGTCACGCAGCGCCACGCGGCGATCAGCGCCTCGGTCGCCGCATCCGTGAGCTCGGCGCCCGACTCGAGGCGCGGTGCGGGCGCACCGCTGCTCGCCACGGCATTGCGATCGGGGTCGTGTGGCAGGAAGGCGAGCGGCGGCCCTCGCAGCAACCGCTCGAGCGTCGCGAGATTATCCGCCATGCGCTCGAAGCCGGGATCGAGGTGATTCGCGATCCAGCCGATGAGGGTCGCGCCGGCGGCCTCGATGGCCTGCGCCGTGAGCAGCGCGTGATTCAGACAGCCGAGCCGCAACCCGACGACCAGCAGGACCGGCAGGTCGAGCGCCTGCGCGAGGTCCGCCATCGTCTGGCGGTCGCTGATCGGCACGAGCCAGCCCCCGGCTCCTTCGACCACGACGCAGTCGGCGCGGCGCTCGAGCTCGAGGAAGTTGCGCGCAATGCGCGCGACGTCGAGCGACACTCGCTCGTCGGTCGCCGCGATGTGCGGGGCGATCGGCGCCGCGAGGCAATAGGGATTGACGAGGGCATAGTCGGCGGCGACGTTCGCGGCCGCCATCAGCGCCAGAGCATCCGCATTGCGCGGACCCTCCGGCGTGAGCGTGCCGCCGGCGGCGATGGGCTTCATCACCCCCACGCGCAGCCCCTTGCGAGCGAGGGCACGCGTCACGCTCACCGCCGTCCGCGTCTTGCCGACGCCCGTGTCCGTGCCCGTGATGAAGAGGCCGTGTGCTCGCGGCATGACTCTCGCTCTCCGGCCGGTGCGCCCCGTCAAGCGCGCGGTGGGCGTCGGATCGTCTCCGGAGCGATCCGCACCTCGCCCTCGGCAGCGGCGACCGAGGTGGGCACAGCGGCCCCGCGGGCAGCCCAGGCGGCGCCATAGACCACCTCGTAGCTCGCCGGCAGTCGGCCGTCGTGGCGGAACGTCTCGTACGCCTCGGTCATCGTGCGCCATTTTCCCCGGCCGGTCAGCCCGCGCGCACGCGTGAGCGTGACGTTGTGGGCGCCGATCGCCTTCAGGTCGCGCATCAGGGCGAGCACATTCTCGTAAGAGAGCGCGATGCGCTCCACATCGAGCACCGGCTCGACGAGTCCCGCGCGGATGAGCGCATCGCCCACATCGTGCATGTCGAGGAAGGCATGCACGTGTGCCGCAGCGTCCGCCCGGGACCAGGCAAGACGGAGCTCGCGCAGCGTATCGGGCCCGAGGGTGCTGAAGGTGAGAAAGCCCCCTGGCCTCAGCACGCGGCGGATCTCGGCGAGCACCGCGTCGAGATCGTCGCACCACTGCAGCATCAAGTTGCTGAACACGAGGTCGACGCTCGCGGCCTTGAGCGGCAGTCGCAAGCCATCCCCGCAGACACGCCGGAAGCGGCGCAAGGCGCGGCTGTGACGGCGCGCCTCGCGCAGCATCCCGGGCGCGATGTCGAGGGCGATCACGACCGCTCCGCGATGGCGGCGCTTGAGCTCGCGCGATGCCCAGCCGGTGCCGGCGCCGAGGTCGAGCACCACATCCGGCTGCAGCTTGAGGAGGTCGAGGCGCTCGAGGAGCTCGCTGCGCACGCGAGCCTGCAGAACCGCCGCCGCATCGTACGCGCGGCTCGCGCGGTCGAAGGCGCGCCGCAGCTGCTCACGATCGAGACGGGCGCCTTCCGCGGAGCCGCGTGCGGCCATTCAAGCGCTCCGTGGCGTCGCTGCGGGCACGCTGCGACGCCACGCGTCGGCGAGCGCCGCGACCAGCGCGTCCACCTGCGATTCGGTATGCGCCGCGGACAGCGTCACGCGCAGCCGCGCCGTGTTCCGTGGAACCGTCGGCGGACGAATGGCCGTGACCCAGAAGCCGCTCGCGAGCAGACGGCGGCTCGCGCTGAGCGCCGCCTCGGCGCTGCCGAGCAGGATGGGCTGGATCGGCGTGAGCGAATGCGCGACCGGCAGACCCTGCTCGCGAGCCGCGCTGCGAAATCGCGCGCTGAGCGCGAGCGCCCGCTCGCGGCGCCACGGCTCGCGCTGCGCGAGCGACAATGCCGCTCGAGTGGCGGCGGCGAGGGCCTGCGGCGTCGCGGTCGTGTAGATGTAGCTGCGGGCGCGCTGCAGGATGAGCTCGATCACCTCGTGCGAGCCCGCGAGGAAGGCGCCGAACGTGCCGAAGGCCTTGCCGAGCGTGCCCATGAGCAGGGGCACGGCGGTGGCATCGAGCCCGAGGTGCTCGAGCGTTCCACGACCGCCGTGACCGAGAACGCCAAGACCGTGGGCGTCATCGACGAGCAACCAGGCGTCCTGCTGCGCGGCGGCCCCGGCGAGCTCGGTGAGCGGCGCGATGTCGCCGTCCATGCTGAACACGCCGTCGGTCGCGATGAGTGTCACGCGCTCGGGCGCGCCATCGCGGCTGCGATCGTGCCCGGACTCGAGCGCGAGCATGCGGCGCACCGCGGGGGCGTCCGCATGTGGGTAGCGGCGCAGTCGCGCCCGCGACAGCAGCGCCGCATCGATGAGCGATGCGTGGCTCAGGCGGTCGAGCAGGAGGAGGTCTCCGCGCCCGGCGAGCGCGGTGACGGCCGCGAGGTTCGCCATGTAGCCCGTCGAGAGCAGCAGCGCGCGCTCGCGGCCCACGAAGCGGGCGAGCTCCTCCTCGAGACATTCGTGCTCGCGGCCGTGTCCGGTCACGAGGTGCGAAGCGCCGCTGCCCACGCCGTAGGTGGCTGCGGCCGCGCGCAGCGCGGCGATCACCTCGGGATGATGCGCGAGCCCCAGGTAGTCGTTGCCGCAGAAATTGACGAGACGGCGACCCTCGACCACGACCTCGGCCCCGCCCGCCGCATCGAATCCCTCGACCGTGCGCCGCAGGCGCGTGAGGGTCTGGCGTTCGATCTCGGCGAGTGCGGACTCAACCGCGCGCGGATGCGGTTTCATGGCTCAAAGCGCAGCCTCCGGCCTGAGGCCGAGCCTCTCGAGGAGCCTCCGGTCGTGGTCCACGTCGGGGTTGCCGGTGGTGAGCAGCCTCTCCCCGTAGAAGATCGAGTTCGCGCCGGCGAGGAAGCAGAGCGCCTGCGTCTCGTCGCTCATTTGCGTGCGTCCGGCGGAGAGCCGCACGTGCGCACGCGGCATGAGAATGCGCGCGACGGCGATGACACGCACGAAATCGAAGGGATCGACGGTCGAGGTGCCGTGCAGCGGTGTGCCGGGGACCTGCACGAGCTCGTTGATCGGAACGCTCTCGGGATGCTCGGGCAGGCCCGCAAGCGTCCAGAGCAGCTTGGCGCGGTCGTGCGCGGACTCGCCGAGGCCGATGATCCCCCCGCAGCATACCTTGAGCCCGGCGGATCGCACCGCTGCGAGCGTCTCGAGGCGATCCTGGTACGTGCGGGTCGTGATGATCTCGCCGTAGAACTCCGCGGACGTATCGAGATTGTGATTGTAGTAGTCGAGACCTGCGTCCTTGAGCTCGCGAGCCTGCCCGGGCGTGAGCATGCCGAGTGTCGCGCAGCTCTCGAGACCGAGCGCGTTCACCTCGCGGACCATGGCGCAGATCGCCTCGAGGTCGCGCCCCTTCGGGGAGCGGTACGCGGCCCCCATGCAGAAGCGGGTGGCGCCGGCGGCCTTGGCGCGGCGCGCGCAGTCACGCACCGCATCGAGCTCCATGAGCGCCTCGCGGGCGACCCCGGTTTCATACCGCACGCTCTGGGGGCAGTAGGCGCAGTCCTCGGGACAGGCGCCCGTCTTGATCGAGAGCAGCGTGCTCATCTGCACGCGATTCGGCGGCTGGTAGGCGCGATGGATGCGCTGCGCCTCGAAGAGGAGCTCGAGGAAGGGCAGCGCAAAGAGCGCTTCCACTTCGGCGAGCGACCAGTCATGGCGCACGCAGGCGATCCGGGTGCTCACGGGCCCCTCGGGGCGCGGGTAGACATAGGCAAATCCAATCTCGGCAGGCGCGCCGCGCAGGCTCCGCCATGGTGCGTCCATTGTCAACCATTCGATGTGCAACGAGTAGACATCTGGTCAGGATATGATCAACCCGGGATCGCATCACCAGGCGCACGCATGATCGCGCACACCACGCTTCCGGTCCGTCACTACCAGAGGTCCAAGACCTTCTACACGAAGGCGCTCGCGCCGCTCGGTTACCGGAACAACATGGAGTACGGCGAGTCCGCCGGGTTCAATGACGGCAAGAACACGGATTTTTGGATCAGCCGCGAGAGCACCATCGTGCCGCTTCACCTCGCGTTCGAGGCCAAGTCGAGCGCGGCGGTGAAGGCCTTTCACAAGGCGGCGCTCGCAGCGGGCGCCAAGGACAACGGCGCCCCCGGATATCGGGATTACTGGCCCGGCTATTACGCGGCCTTCGTGCACGACCCGGACGGCCACAACATCGAAGCCGTGTGGTACGACTACGGCAAGGCGAAGTGAGCTCGCGAGCGGGTGGGCGCTCGCCCTTGCGGTAGCATAGGCGGTCGGGGTGAATCCGGGGAGCATCAGGCTCCGTAAAGGGGACGTCATGAACCGCAAATCTGTCGTGGATCAATCCTCTCCTGCCAACGGCTCGGCTGGCGATAGCGCCACGACCGGGGCAGCGCTCGATCGGCGCCGCTTCATGGGCGCCGTCGCCTCGGCGGGCGTCGGTGCCGTCCTGGGCGGGGCCGCCGTACCGGAGGCGCGCGCCGGCGTCGAATTCCCACCGACACGGGGATTCGTCGACTTCGGCGGGGGCGGCTCGGAGTTCGGCGGAGTGTGCCGCTCCGAGAATGATCTGTACGACTGCGAGGTGGAGGGCGCGCTGCCGGCCGATCTCGATGGCATCTTCTTCCGCGTCGGTCCCGATCCGCAGTACCCGAAGCCGCCGCAGTACACGCACGACATTCCCTTCGACGGCGAGGGGCATCTCAGCATGTTCCGCATCCGCAGCGGACACGTCGATTACCGCAGCCGCTACGCGCGCACGCAGCGCTGGAAGGCGCAGCACGCGGCGCGGCGCTCGCTCTTCGGCATGTACCGCAACCCCTTCACGGACGATCCGAGCGTCAAGGGGCTGAGCCGCGGCACGGCGAACACCCAGATCTTCTATCACCACGGGAAGCTCCTCGCGATGAAGGAGGACAGCCCACCCGTGGCGCTCAACCCGCTGACGCTCGAGACCGTGGACGATTACTACACCTTCAACGGCGGTCTGCTGGGGCAGACGTTCACCGCCCATCCCAAGATCGATCCGCACACCGGCGAGCTCGTCGCCTTCGGCTACGAGGCGAAGGGACTTGCCACCAACGACGTGTTCGTCTTTTCGGCGGATCGCGCGGGGAAGGTCACCTGGTCCACGTGGATCAAGGTGCCCTATGTCGGAATGGTGCACGACTTCGGCGTGACGCAGAAGCACATCCTGTTCTACGTCTGTCCGCTCGCGACCAACATGACGCTGCTGCGCGATGCGGGGCCGCACTTCGCCTGGGACTCGACGCTTCCGACCTGGCTCGGGGTCATGCATCGCGGGGGAGACGGCCGCGACATCCGCTGGTTCAAAGGGCCGGGCTACATGTGCACGCACACCATGGGGGCCTGGAACGACGGCGAGAAGATCTACTGGGACATGGACGGCGGCGATTCCAACCAGTTTCCGTTCTTTCCGCAGCTGCACGAGAAGTGGGACCCGGTGAAAGCGGCCGGGCGCGTGATGCGCTTCACCGTGAACCTGGCGAATCGGCGGCAGAAGACGTACGACATCGAGAATCTCTACCCCGGCGTCTCGGGCGCGCTGTCACGGCAGGACGATCGCTACCACACCGTTCCGTACCGCTACGGCTTCTTGCTCTCGAGCGATCGCGCGACCGGCAGCCGCTGGGCGATGTTTGATCAACAGAGGCGAACGGCTCAGTTCTACGGCCCGGGCCGCGACACGAGCCTCGCGGAGATGTGCTTCGTTCCGCGCAAGCCTGGCGCCGCCGAGGGCGACGGCTACCTGATCGGCGTCGCCTCGCGCCTCACCGAGAGCGGCCGCTCCGATCTCATCCTCGTCGATACCCACGATATCGCGGCCGGACCGATCGCGAAGGTGAAGATGCCCTACCGCGTGCACGGCCAGATTCACGGCTTCTGGGTGGCCGGGGAGCAGCTGCCGGCCTGAGGCGCCAAGCGCATTCGGAGCGCTTCGTCCGAGATGAGCTTCACGTCGCGGCCGAGTGCTGCGATCGCATGACTTATCGCTGCGCGCGCCGCCTCACTTGTGATGCGCTCTGCGCTTTGCGCGCTCAAGCAAAGCTCGCCGAGACCGATCCGGGATTCACACCGCCAGAATTCCCATCCACTCGGAGAGACGTTATGTCGAGCAGAGCTCTGTCGAAGTTGATAAATGCTGCCGTCGCTGCAGCCGTGTGCACGCTCGTGTCCGGAATGTCGCAGGCCGCGTCGTTGGATCCGCCGACCGTTTCAGTGAAGGTGAGCTCAGCCGGTCTCGACCTGAGCTCCGAGGTCGGAGCGCACACGATGCTCAGGCGTCTGGCCGGTGCCGCCGAGCGCGTGTGCGGCGTGGAAGCCGAGTTCGATGCGGTGCACGGCGGCCAGTTCCGCGTGTGCTACAAGATCGCGCTCAGTGAGGCCGTCCGCTCGCTGAATCAGCCGACGGTCACGCATGTCTACATCGCGCAGTATCCGCGCGAGGCTGCGCGCTTCGGTATTGCCGAGGGCCACTACGTCGCCGACCGATAGTCCCCACAACGAGCA
>Ga0335074_10001905_pt1 | contig 28291 bp, 22 predicted proteins | sample Lox_Sample_23_FD_206715 | JGI IMG/M metagenome (GOLD analysis project Ga0335074, IMG submission 206715) | Soil microbial communities from Loxahatchee National Wildlife Refuge, Florida, United States - Lox_Sample_2.3 | ecosystem: Environmental > Terrestrial > Soil > Wetlands | place: USA...
AGGCACGGATCTTGCCGAGCACGCGCTCGTCCGCGTCGCTGCGCGCTCGCGACGCACCAGCCCGCGCCTCACCAGGCAGCGGGCAGAAACGCTCCAGTATCTGCAGGTGCTGGAGCAGGTGGAAGATCTCGATGACGGCGCTGATCACGGCGTGCGAATCCGCCCCGCCAGCCTGCTCACGCTGGAATCGAACGTATTCCCCGTCGTTGCCCCACCCGGTGACACCGCCCAGCGCGCTCATCTGAGCCGTCCAGCGATCATCGACCGTGGCCGCCGCGTAGCCGCGCATCTCATCCGCCATCATGCCGGCCACCATCTGCTCACAGGTGGCGCCTAGCCCCCGGCCCACCTGCCTGGCCAGTTCCATCGGCTGCCAGCCGTGCCGCCACGCGGCCTGGATGCCCGACCGGAGCGTACTCGCAAGGCAACGACTGACCGCCGGCGACCAGGCGGGGCCCAGGTCCTCCGCGGCGAGCGCCCGCACGAATTCATCTGTGGCATTCCTATCGCCACCGCAGATTGAGTACACCGCCGCGCCGATCGCCTCGGCGGCAAGCTCATCTGGAGACGGTGGCGGGCCGGCCGCGAACCCGCGAGGACCGTGAGCCGCACGGGACGCGATCCGCTTCGCACGCCGCTGAGCCTTATCGGAGCGTGACTTCTGCCTGCTGGCCTTGCCCATGCCGAACCCCCTCCCCGGCGCCGACCCGTTGCCGCCGCTGGGCATAGATCATGCCACCCGCCGCCGTCAAAACGGGGGCCAGACACACCACTCGGCCTCGCTAACGGGAATTCTCAGCCGGTCCGCTCGATCGTGATCGCGGCCTCGAAGCCCTCATCCGGACGCGGCTTGACCACCTCGACGCGGACCCAGCTCAATCCGAAGTCCGCGATAAGCCGCTCCGCTACCCGCACCGCCGCTGTCTCGATGAGCAGGAACCTTCCCTCCCGGACCAGTGAAGCGATCGCCTGGGCCGCGACCGCGTAGTCGACCGGCGCGTCCGCGAGGTCGTCGGTCGCGGCGGGCCTGGCCGCGTCCATGGCCATGTCCACGGTGAACACCAGCGTCTGCTCGATGTCGCGTTCCCAGTCGTAGGCGCCGATGACCGCGCCGACGCTCAGGTCACGGATGGAGACAATGTCCGGCACGCAGCGATCGTACCCTTGGGCAGATGAACGATGACCAGCTCAGGGACGAAGCCGAACTTCACCTCCGCAAGCTCGCCGGCGACCACGCCCGGCTGCGCGAGGACCAGTGGACGGCGATCAGCGCGCTGGTCGCCGACCGGAGCCGGGCACTGGTCGTACAGCGCACAGGCTGGGGCAAGTCCGCTGTCTACTTTGTCGCTACGATGCTGCTCAGAGGCGGGGGAAACCTTCCCCCCGCGCCCCCCGGGCTAGGGGGCGGGGGAAACCTTCCCCCCGCGCCCCCCGGGCTTGGCGCCCGCGGGGCCGGACCCACCGTGATCGTGTCCCCGCTGCTCGCGCTCATGCGCAACCAGGTCGAGGCGGCCGCGCGGGCCGGCATCCAGGCCCGGACGATCAACTCCGCGAACCCGGAGGACTGGGACGCGATCTACGCCGAGGTCGCGGCGGGCGCGGCGGATGTACTGCTGGTCAGCCCGGAGCGGCTGAACAACCCCTCGTTCCGCGACGAAGTGCTGCCCAAGCTCAGCGCGGCCACCGGCCTGCTGGTCATCGACGAGGCGCACTGCGTGTCCGACTGGGGACACGACTTCCGGCCCGACTACCGGCGGATCCGGGATCTGCTGCATGCGCTGCCCCCCGGCGTCCCCGTGCTGGCCACCACCGCCACAGCGAACGCACGGGTAACCCGCGACGTCGCCGACCAGCTCGGCACGGACACGCTGGTGCTACGCGGCCCGCTGGAGCGCGAGTCGCTGCGGCTGGCCGTGCTCAGCCTGCCCACCGCGCACCAGCGCCTGGCCTGGCTCGCCGCACGGCTGCCGGAGCTGCCGGGCTCGGGCATCATCTACACGCTGACCGTCGCCGCCGCGTCGGAAACCGCGAGCTTCCTGCGCGACCAGGGCATAGCGGCGGTCGAGTACAGCGGAAAGAGCGATGCATCAGAACGAACGCTGGCTGAACAGTCCCTGCTGTCGAATGAGGTCAAGACGCTGGTCGCCACCAGCGCGCTCGGCATGGGCTTCGACAAGCCTGACCTCGGTTTCGTCATCCACCTAGGCGCGCCGCAGTCACCGGTCGCGTACTACCAGCAGATCGGCCGGGCCGGACGGGCAGTGGACAGCGCCGAGGTGATCCTGCTTCCGGGCCACGAGGACAAGGACATCTGGGCATACTTCGCCTCGCTGGCGTTCCCGCCGGAACGCCAGGTCCGTGCCGCTCTCGCCGCGCTCGAGGAGGCGGGCCGCCCCTTGTCCACGGCGGCGCTGGAGACACATGTCGACCTGTCTCGTGGCCGGCTGGAGCAGATGCTGAAGGTCCTCGACGTGGACGGCGCGGTACGCCGCGTGACGGGCGGCTGGACGGCGACAGGCGCCCCGTGGGAGTACGACGCTTCGCGGTATGAGCGGGTGGCGGCCGAGCGGACCAGGGAGCAGCAGGCGATGCTCGGCTACATCGCCACGGACGGATGCCGGATGGAGTACCTGCGCCGCGAGCTGGACGACCCGGATGCCGCACCATGCGGCCGCTGCGACAACTGCACCGGTCATCCGCTGCCAGCCGGCGTGCCAGCCGCCGGCGTGGAGGCCGCGCGGGACCGGCTGGCGAGGCCCGGCGTGGACGTGGAGCCACGCCGCATGTGGCCGACCGGGATGAAGGAACTCGGCGTGGAGGCGTCCGGCAAGATCCCGCCCGGGCTGCTCGCCGAACCGGGCCGCGCGCTCGGCCGGCTCACTGATATCGGCTGGGGCAGCACGCTCCGGACACTGCTGGCCGGCGCCGACGGGCCGACGCCGCCCGCCGTGTTCGACGCCGTAGTGACGGTGCTCGCCGCCTGGAACTGGGCGCGGCGTCCAGCCGCGGTGGTGACGATCGCCTCCGGTAGTCACCCGCTGCTGATCGCCAGCCTCGGCGAGGAGATCGCCCGTATCGGCCGTCTGCCGTACCTGGGCGCTGTGTCTTACCGCGACGGCGGTCCCGGGCCGCGACGGCACAACAGTGCCCAGCGCGTGGCGCAGTTGTGGCACGCGTTCGAGGCGCCGCCCGGTATCGACTCGCTATCCGGGCCGGTCCTGCTCGTCGACGACCGGATCGACACCGGCTGGACGATGACGGTCACCGCCAGGCAGCTCCGCGAGGCCGGCGCACCCGCCGTCCTCCCCCTGGCGCTCGCCGTCACGACAGGCTAACGGGCCGCCCGCTCTCTTCCCCGCTCACCCGCCGCTCTCTTCCCCGCTCGCCTCCCCGCTCACCCGCCGTTCGCCTCCCGCCCACCCGGCACGCCCGCGCACCCGGCACGCCCGCGCACCCGGCACGGCAAAAGTCGGACATAACCGGCATGTCTCACTGCTGCGCAGCACTCAGTTACACGCGGCGGCAGCATGGAGCTGACCCGCGTGCGCGCGGGCCGAAACCGCGCCTATGCGACGAAGGGCTCAGCGCCGGTCTCGCTGATCATCGGCTTGCCAGCGACGGCCCAGCCGGTCATGCCGTCGGCCACGTTGATGGCCTGCCAGCCTTGGCTCGCCAGCACCTGTGCGGCGTACGCGGACCGGGCACCACTGCGGCAGATCAAGTAGATCTCGCGGTCACGCGGGACCTCCGTGGTCCTCGCGGCGAGCTCGCCGAGCCGGACATGAATGGCATCGGGGGCATGCCCAGCCGCCCACTCGTCGTCCTCACGTACGTCGAGCAGGAACACGCCGACCGGAAGGTCGGCGGACAGCACTTCCGGTATGGCCGCTGGCTGGCTCATCGTAGACTCCTGTCGCACGTCGCGGCTGGGTGGAGTGGCTACTGTACCGCCTCTGCCAGTGCCCGGTGGCCACGAGGACGGCGGGGCGATGATCCGCTGGAGCGCCCGCCGACGAGGGGATGTCTTCCCCGCAAGGGGAACGGGGTGCCACAACGCTCGCACACGACGGGTAGCCCTCCACGATGCCGCAGAACTTCACGTTATTTGGTTCTGATGCACTTCATGGGAAGCTGCTGACCAGTTGTGCGCTCCCGGCTGGGGGCGTACGGGCAAGGAAGTTGCTTTACGTGCCGCAAGGTGTCCCTGTGACTCACGGGATGGCCCGGCTCTCCATTTAACGTGGAACTCTGCCGCAACGTGGAAGTCTACCCGTCGTATACGTATGACAGACAGACACGAAGCGGTAAACCTCCACGTTATTTTTCACGCCGCGCCCACCTGGGACAGCACGAGCGGCACCGGGTCGCCCCACCGAACGCAAACCGTCCCCATAAAGTGCATCAGAGCCCGTTACGTGGCTCTGGCCAACTTTACGGGGCGACCGGTTGCCGGTCCTGGCCGACCGACGGGTGCATCTGTGCCATCTCACTGGCTGGTGCCGGTTAATCGAATGAGCGTGTGCAGTTGTTCCCCCATGGGGTTCTGGCTCAAATAACGGGATGGTAACTACAAGAGGGCTGTCCGGCTTGCCGCGCGGATTGACCGCATCTCGTGCCGCCAGGAGAGGTTATGCGAATGATCGTGTGTACTTACGCCCCTCATCAGGGGTGCAAGTACACACGGTAACCGGAAACGGCCGCCGGACGTCCGTTCTGCCCCGGTACGGCGGCTGCCGGCCGACGGCGGCTGCCGGCCGACGGCGGCTGCCGGCCGGCGGCGGCTGCCGGCCGGCGGCGGCTGCGTGATCAGCCTGTCGCGGGAGCATTATCATGCCGAAATGTGCGCCTGAGCCCTATGGGGGGTACAACTGCACGCGCTAGCCGGAATCGCCGATCGTGCGGGTGTTATGTCCCGTTCTGGCCGCTCACCGGGCCCGCGGTGTCCGTGTCATCGGAGACGATGTCCCGGAAAGTGTGCCAGAACTCGTTAATTCCGGACCAGAACCCGGCGCCCGTCTGTCACGCCGGCCCCTCCTTTGCGTATCGCGCCGCCACCCTGGGCCAGCATCAGAGCCAAGCGGTTGAAAGGGTGGATGAGTGAAAGAGCCGATATGACGAACAGCACAACGCACAACGTCACGGCGCGGCGATCCGGGATGTCGCGAGGGCTGGCCCGCATGCTGGCGTTCGCGTGCGGTGCCGTGGTGGCCAACCTCTACTACGCGCAGCCGTTGCTGCACACGATCGCGACCGGGCTGCGCGTCTCGCAGACGTCCGCCGCGCTGCTCGTCACCGCGACCCAGATCGGGTATGCGGCCGGGCTCCTCCTGCTCGTTCCGGTCGGCGACATCGTCCGGCGGCGCCCGCTGTTCACGGTGCTGCTGACCGCCGACGCGGCTGCGCTGGCCGCCAGCGCCGCCGCAACCGGCTTGCGGCTGCTCGGCGTCTTCGCCGTCATCGTCGGGCTGACGTCGGTGGTGGTGCAGATGCTGATCCCGTTCGCGGCCACGCTCGCCGCCGACCACGAGCGCAGCAAGATCATCGGCACGCTGCTCAGCGGCCTGCTGACCGGCGTCCTGCTCTCCCGGACGTTCGCCGGCATCGTGGCGCAGGTCGCGGGCTGGCGGGGCGTCTACGCGATCGCGGCGCTGATCACCGCGACCACCGCCATCGTGCTGTACCGCGCGCTGCCCGACCAGCCCCGTGAGGTCAGCGTCGGCTACGGCGCTCAGCTTCGTGCCGTGCTCGACGTCGCCCGCTCGCAGCCGGTGCTGCGCTGGCGAGCGCTGATCGGCGCGTGCGGCTTCGCCGGCTTCAGCGCGTTCTGGACCACGGTCTCTTTCCTGCTGGCGGGTCCCCGCTATCATTTCTCGCAGCTTGAGATCGGCCTGTTCGCCCTGGCCGGGACGGCCGGCGCGCTGGTTTCGGCGTTCGGCGGCCGTCACCTGGACGCCCGGCCGCGCCTACGCTGGCCGTTGACCGGCGTGCTGCTCGGCGTGCAGTTCGTCTGCTACGGGCTGATCGGACTCGGAGGGGCCGGACCGTACCCGCTCAGCCTGGCCCTGCTGCTCCTCGGCGTGCTGGGCATGGACGCCGGCGTGCAGGCCAACCTGCTGATCAACAACAGCGTGATCTATGAGTTGCTGCCGCGGGCGCGATCCAGGGTCACCGCAGTGTTCATGACCACGATGTTCCTGGGTGGCGCGTTCGGCTCGGTTGTGGCCGCGCACGCGTACGCCGCCTGGGGCTGGACCGGCGCGACCGCGAGCGCCGAGGCGTTCACGCTGGTCGCAGCCCTCTGCTGGCTCGCCACCGGGCGCTATGAGCGAGCCGGGCTAAGCTCAACTGGCTGTTCTGATACCTGATCTTCCTTGATTCCGTAGCGGGCATAGAAGCGGCGCAGCGGGACAGGTGCCCACCAGTTGGCGCGACCGAGCAGTCGCATCGTCGCGGGGACGAGCAGCACGCGGACCACAGAAGCGTCAACCAGCAGCGCGACGATCATCCCCACACCGGTGAGCTTGATGAACGTGACGCCGGACGCCGAGAAGGAGCCGACCACGACGATCAGCAGCCCGGCAAGGCTCGTGATGACTCCGCCGGTGCGCTGCAGGCCGGCCGCGATCGAGGCCGTATTGTCGCCGGTCTGGTCATATACCTCGCGGATCCGGGACAGCAGGAACACCTCGTAGTCCATGGACAGGCCGAAGATGATCGCCAGCATCAGGATCGGCATCGTCGGCTCGATGGAGCCGGTCGGGGTGAACTGGAGCAGGCGCGACAGGTGACCCCACTGGAAGATCCACACGATCACGCCGAACGTCGCCGACAGCGACAGGATGTTCATCACGATCGCCTTGACCGGCAGCACCACCGAGCCGAACGCGAGGAACAGCAACAGGAACGTCGACACCCCTACCAGCAACGCCATCCACGGCAAGGTCGCGCCGAGGCTGCTCAGCTCGTCAATGAGCTCCGCGGTGGAACCGCCGACCAGCACCACCGCTCCCGCGGGCGGTGCCAGTGCGCGGATCTCGGTGACGATGTGCCGCGCCTGGGCAGAAACCGTGGCCGGGGTGTAGCCGATGTCTATCCGGGCGGCATCGCCCTTGACAGCGGTGACCCGCGCCGCGGTAACCCCGGGGATCGCGGCAATGCGCCCGGTATAGGCGGTGAGGCTGGCCGCCCGCGCACCGGTGACGAGAACCTCAATCGGATCGGTGGAACTGGCCGGGAAATCGCTGTCCAGCGTCTCCTGGACGACGCGGACGGTCGCGGTGGACGGCAACGTCCTGGCGTCCACGCCGCCCCAGGAGATCTTGAGGAACGGGGTGCCCAGGGTGAGCAGGACGATGACGATCACGCCGATGTACAGCGCCGGGCGCCGCATGACGCTCTGCGCCACCCGGTACCAGGCCCCGCTGGTCTCGGCCTTCGGCGGCCTTTGCACCGAACGACGGATCCCGATCGCGTTGACCCTCGGCCCGAGGACGGCGAGCAGGGCGGGCAGCACAGTGAGCGCGGCGAGCACGTCCACCGCGACCGTGGCTACGCCGGCGTAACCCATCGACTGCAAGAAGTTCTCGGGAAACAGCATCAGGCTGGTCAGCGCGACCGCCACCGTGACGCCGGACACGGCGACCGTCCGTCCGGCGGTGGCGACGGTGCGGGCGACCGCCAGTTCCACGGTGGGCTGGCGGTGCAGTTCCTCGCGGAACCGGGTCACGATGAACAGGCCGTAGTCGATGGCCAGGCCCAGGCCCAAGATCGTGGTGATGTTCACCGCGTATATCGACACCGTCGTGACGAGCGTGAGCAGGCGCAGCACGGTGAACGAGCCGAGGATCGCCACAACGGCGGTTCCGGCCGGCAGGCTCGCCGCCGCGAGGCTGCCGAAGATCACCATCAGCAGGATCAGCAGGACCGGCATCGAGAAGCCCTCGGCCTTGAAGATGTCGGCACTGACCTGGTTGGAGATCGCCAGATCGGTGGGTACATCACCGCCGACCTGGGCGGTCAGGCCGGCCGCTGCCAGGACCGGCGGGGCAAGGTCGTGCTCGATGGCCTTGTAGCTATCCTGCCGGTCACCGTCGGTTGTGCCGGTGAGCTGCAGCACGGCATAGGTCTCCTGCCGGTTCGCGCTGACCAGCGCCGGGTCCCCAGTGGACCAGTAGGTGGTGACGCCGGCCACGTCCTGCCGCGGCAGGCCTGCCAGTGCCGCCGTGACTGCCCGCCGGTACGACTGGTCGCCGACGGTCAGGGTAGCGCTCCGGTACAGGACCACGACGTCGGCCTCGTTCCGGCCGAAGATCTGGTCAGCCAGGTTCTGCTCGCGCTGGCTCTGGCTGTCCGGCGGGGTGAAGTTGCCGCTCGAGCTGAACTTGCCGAAGACGCCCGTTCCCCACACGCCCGCGAAGGCCACGAACAGCAAGGCGACGACGATTGTCAGCCGCCGCTTCCGGTACAAGGCCCGTCCCCACGCCTCGAACATGAGGCTCTCCCCGTAGTTAACGATGCAATCTGTTTACGTCGATAACTTTGCATACAGCGTTTACTTCTGTCAAGAGGATTAGCATCGTCTGCACGGGTAGACCAGGTAGAGGAGCTAGGCGTGACAGAGGCAGCCGGAATCAACGACGAAGTCTCGTCGCTATCGCGACGTGACCGGCTGCGGGCCGCCACCAAGGACGAGATCATCGCGACCGCGCGGCGGCTGCTGGTCAGGGACGGCCCTGAATCGGTGACGCTGCGCGCCATCGCACGCGAGATGGGCATGACCGCGCCCGGTCTCTACCGGTACTACGCCAGCCATGAGGAGCTGATCAGGCACCTGGTGGCCGGCATCTTCACCGAACTCGCCGCCGATATCGACGCGGCAATCAAGGCGGCCGGCCAGGCGCACCCGGGGCCGGCCGGGATGTCCGAGGAAGAGGCCCACAAGGACCGCGCGCACATCGCCGCGGAGATGGCGGCCGCCTGCCACGCCTTCCGCCATTGGGCACTGACGCACGCGGCCGAGTTCAGCCTGGTGTTCGGCGTGCCGCTGCCCGGCATCGACGACGGGCGCTGGGACATCGCCGACGAGTGCGCGCTGCTGTTCGCGGGCGTGTACTTCACGCTGTTCAGGAAGCTGTGGGACGCGCTGCCGTTCCCGGTGCCAGATCCGTCCAGCATGGATCCGGGGCTGCGGGCTCAGCTTGAGCGCTACAAGGCCGCCGTCGGCACCGACCTGCCTCTCGGCGCGGTGCTTATTTTCCTGCGCTGCTGGATGCTGCTGTACGGGGCGGTGGCGATGGAGGTGTTCGGCCACCTGGGCTTCGCGCTCGAAGACCCATCCCCCATGTTCGACCTCACCCTCAGTGACATAGCCGCCCTGGTCGGCCTCGTCTACCCGCTCGCCGACGGATAGCGGCCAGGCTCGCCGCGGCGAACACGGCCATCGTCAGCATCTCGCGGCCGAACCGATCCGTTGCCTCGTCCTGGATGGCGGAGTGAAAACGGTTGACCGCACCCGGCCATGGCGAGCGGCCAAACCACAGTTCGGCCGGCTTGTCCAGATCGGGCATCGCGGCACCGGCCATGCCCGCCAGCACCGTGGACCTGCGCTCCGGCGGGGTCGCCGCCGCGACGATGCCGATCGCGGCCAGCCCTGCCAGCCCGTCCAGCACCGCCACCTGGAGGAACATGGGATCGGCCCAGTCTCCCCAGTGCGGCACGGCGTCGAGCGCGAAATGGGAGAGCACGCCCAGCGCGAACGCTGGCAGCGGCCCGCGGACGGCGGTGCCGATCAGCGCGCCGGACAGGACATGGTTGGTAACCAGCACCCTTCACAGTAAGCGATCGGCTTCGCCCAGCCACCACGCACCGTCATGCTGGTAGCGCTTCCGTGGCATATTTCTAATAACGAGGGTGACCGTAAAGGGATGCCGGACCGGCGATTCATCAGGGAGAACCCGAACGCGGTGAAGGCCGCGGTGAAGGCCAAGGGCCTGGACCTTGACGTAGACGAATTGCTGCGTCTTGACGCCCAGACCAGCCCCTGCTCCGGCGCCCCAGCCCGGCGCCCCAGCCCGGCTGCCCTGCTCCGGCGGATGGCGCGGCGACCAGGCAAAGGGCGTACGCTGCGAGGCGTGAACCTTGAAGCTGATCGTGTCGCCGAACTGGCGAATCGCCCGCTCGCGGCGCTGACTAGGCGCGACGTAGCGCTCGCGCTGCTGACGGTGCCGGCCGCCGAGGCCCTCGCCTCGCTGCCTAGCATCCGTCGCGGCCTGCTCGCCGCTGGGAACCCGCTGTCTGCTCCATTCTGGACGTCCGCGGAGGATGTCCTGCAGCTGATCGACGATGGCGATGCCACCGTTGGCGACGTGCGCAACTGGCTGGAGGCAACCGGCACGGAGCCGACCGGGATCATCGGCCTGCACGTCTGGGACGATGAGTCTGAGCGCAGCCAGCTCGCCGCCGAGCTGCATGTCCGGCTGGTAAATCACCTGGAGGACAGGCTTGCCGATGGCAGGATCGACCCGGACAAGCTGGCCGTCGGCGACGCCATGGCACGGCGCGCTTATGTCGAGATCCAGGAACGGTGGATGACCTCGGCGCTGCCCGACGGACGCGTCCCGATGAACGTGCTGCTGGACGAGAAAGACGAGGAGTTCCTCGCCGAGTGGGACGCCGCGGACGCGGAGGCGCTGAACGCCCTCAACGCGCTGCTTGAGCATGTCCCCGACCGTCCGCTGCCCGCCGGGGAACTGAGCAGGGCGTGTGCTCGCCTGCGCGAGATCATCGCCAGCCCCGGCTGGCCGGCCGAGCTGCTGATCGAGTGCGGCGGGCTGGACCCCAAGCAGCTTCCCGCCGACGATGAGGAGCTGTGGCTTACGCTCGCCGCGGGCATCGCCTCGCCAGTGGGCACCGACGACTGGGAGGATCGCGAGGTCGACGGGCACGACGAGCTGAACGAAACCGACAGCGCCATCGCCTCGATCTGTGCCATCGATCACTTCGACTGGCTCGCCGTGACCAGCGTGCTGGCCGCTGGTGGCACCGGCACCTCCGCCTCAGCGTCAGACCTGGCAGCTTACGTCCGCGATTTTGACCCGGACGACGAGGATGACATAGCCGACGAAGACGCCCTAGCCGACGAAGACGCTCCGGCCGACGAGGACGAATCCGAAGGCGGGAGCGAGTTCGAGGACGATCTTGGCACCGGCGATGTCGAGATCGAGTACATCGAGATCGATTACGACGACGAGTTCGACGAGCTCGGTATGGAGGGCCTGTTCCTGCCGGTCACCGCGCTCTGGCAGGTGATCGGCGCGATCGACGAGGACGACCGGCTGACCGCGCTCGGCTGGTGGGGCCTGCCGGAAGCCATGCGCCGCGTCTGGGCCCCCATCCAGAACGAGTAACTCTGGAGCCCGCGACGAGCCCTGCGCCCGCCACGAGCCCTGCGCCCGCGATGAGCCCGCGTCCGGCACACAGCCCCGCTCGACAGCCACACAGCCCGCTCGGCCCACCCGCTGCCTCATCGCGCCGCTGCCCCGCTCGCGCCGCTGCCCCGCTCGCGCCGCTGCCCCGCTCGCGCCGCTGCCCCGCTCGCGCCGCTGCCCCGCTCGCGCCGCCCGCCGCACAAGCAGTACATATGCCGCGCCGGAGACCCAGCCCCAGGCGCGCGGCGTGAAACAACGTGGAGTTTTACCGCTTCGTGTCCGTCTGTCATACGTATACGACGGTTAACCTTCCACGATGCGGTAGAACTCCACGTTAATCGCGGACCGGCACCGGCCAGTGAGCCACACAGGTACCATGCGGCACACGAGTCGCTTCCCTGACCGCCTGCGGCTGGCGCCAGCGGACCCAGCGTGTCAATGGCACCATTGAGCCCGCTCCAGAGGGCCTTAACGTGTCAATGGCGCCATTGAGCCCGTCAGTGGCCCCTCTAACTCCGCTCCGCCCGCACCGGACCCCGCACCGGACCCCGCACCCGACCGCCCGCCCCCCGCACCGGACCGCACCGCAGCGCACCGGACCGGACCGGACCGGACCGGACCGCTATTCTGGTTCGGTCGTGGCCAGCTGGTCGTAGGCGGGGGCGAGGATTTCGGCCAGATCCTTGCCTCTGACCTGGACCGGTGGCGGCTCGAACATCCGCAGTAGCAGGTCGGGGGCGGTCGCTGGTCCGGTGGTCGAGGTCAGCGCACGCAGCCGGGCCGGGCTCAGGCCGCCGGACCAGAAATGGTCAAGGCACTCTTCCAGAGGCGGGGCCTCAACCATGATCGCCGGGCCGAGCGTCAAAGCGCCGGAAGCCGAGACGCCGGTAGCCGAGACGCCGGTAGCTGACGGACCCGGAGCCGCCGCGCGGAGGGCGCCGAGCAGTTCATCCCGCGCCTTGCCGCGCCAGGCGAGCATCATGAACGGGTCGGCGTCGAATGCCTCGGCGAGTACGTAGCAGACAGCGGCGAGGTGCTTGCACGGCATGCCCCAGTCCGGGCAGTTGCAGGACATGTCCATGTCGTCGATGTCATCGGGGAACAAGGGAGTCCCGCAGTCCGCGAATACCTCCTCGATCTCATGCGGCATCTCCCCGGCCAGCAGCTTGGCCCGGAACAGCGCCTGGCCTGCCAGCCGCTCCTCGACCCGGCGCCACTGTGCGCCGGAAAGCGCGGGGACCGCGATGCGCACCTTGTACGGCTTGGGCCGCGAGCCCTGAACGCCAGCGGTGACTACGCCCGTGGACAGCGTGAACTTCAGTACCTGCCCGGAACGCGCGTAGCTGCGCCCTCGCGACAAGCGGCCGCTCATCCCGTAGGACTCAAGCACCTCGATGAAACGCCGTGACCACCATTCCTGGCCGATCGAACCGCGCTGGCTTTTGGCCCGGACGCCGCCCTCAACCCGACGCGGCCGGGACGGTTCCCAGCCCTGCCAGCTCATGCTGTGCCCACTCGTTCGCTCACTGGCTGACCGCCTCGGGCGACAGCTCAAGGACGGCGCGCAGATCGGCGACGGACAGCTCGGTAAGCCAGCTCTCGCCGGTGCCGACGATCTTCTCGGCCAGCGCCTTCTTCTGCTCGATCATCGCGTCGATCCGCTCCTCCAGCGTGCCGACGCAGACGAACTTGCGCACCTGGACGTTCTTGCGCTGGCCAATGCGGAACGCCCGATCTGTAGCCTGGTCCTCCACCGCCGGGTTCCACCAGCGGTCCACATGGATCACATGGTTCGCGGCGGTCAGGTTCAGGCCGGTGCCGCCCGCCTTGAGCGACAGCAGGAACAGCGCCGGCTCATCCAGCGAGCCGAACTGGGCCACCATCTCGTCACGCTGTTTCTTCGTCGTCCCGCCATGCAGGAACAGCACCGGGCAGCCCAGCCTGGCCACCAGATGCGGCCGCAGCATCGCACCGAACTCCGCGTACTGCGTGAAGCACAGCGCCTTGTCCCCCTCGGCCACGATCTCGTCGCAGATCTCCTCGAGCCTGGCCAGCTTGCCCGACCGGCCGGGCAGCCGGGACCCGTCCCGGAGCAGATGCGCGGGGTGGTTGCACACCTGCTTGAGCTTGGCCATCGTGGCCAAGACCAGCCCCCGGCGGCTCATGTCATCGTCGGCCGCATCGATCCGGCTGAGCATGTCGTCCACCGTGGCCTGGTACAGGCTGGCCTGTTCCTGCGTCAGGTTGCACCAGACGTTCATCTCCTGCTTGTCCGGCAGATCGCTGATGATCGTCTTATCTGTCTTCAATCTTCTGAGGCAGAACGGACTGGTGAGCTTCCGCAGGGACTCCACCGCGTCGGCGTCGGCATAGCGTTCGACGGGTATCGCGTATCGCTTCCGGAATGACTCGGCGGACCCGAGCAGCCCCGGGTTGGTGAAGTCCAAGATCGACCACAGCTCGCTCAGCCGGTTCTCCATCGGCGTGCCGGTCAGCGCGATCCTGGTGGCGGCCGGCAGGGCGCGGACCGCCTGCGCCTGCCTGGTCGCGTGGTTCTTGATGTTCTGCGCCTCGTCGCACACCACCCGGGCCCAGCTCACCTCGGCTAGCGCCGCGCGATCCTTGGCCGCGACACCGTACGTGGTGATCACCAGGTCCGCGTCGGCGAGCACCGCGGTGAGCTCCTCGCCGTCGAGCCGGTCCGCGCCGTGGTGAACGTGGACGCGCAGATCCGGGGTGAACTTGGCCGCCTCCCTCTGCCAGTTGCCGACCAGGGACATCGGGCACACGAGCAGGGTCGGGCCTGCCGGCGAGGACGCCGTGCTGGCTTGGGGGGGACGACCCCCTGCACCCCCGACGCCGCGCCCAGACCGCGCGGCCGCCACGAGGGACAGCAGCTGGATGGTCTTGCCCAGGCCCATGTCATCGGCCAGGATGCCGCCAAGGCCCAGTTCGCCCAGGAACGACAGCCAGGCCAGCCCGCGCTCCTGGTAGGGCCGCAGCGTGCCGGTAAAGCCTGGCGGGGCTGGCACTGGCCGCAGGCGGCGATCCGCCTGGCCGGACAGCAGGTCGCCAAGCCAGCCGTCGGCGGCAACGGTGACTGGTGGCAGGTCTTCCGGCTGCGCCAGGCCGAGACCCGCCATCAGCGCGTCCGCGGCGCTCGTCTGGCCGGGCGGGTTGCGTTCGAGGAACCGCAGCGCGGCGGTCAGGTGTGCCTCGTCCAGTTCAACCCACTGCCCGCGCAGCCGGACCAGCGGGATCTTCAGCCTGGCCAGCTCGGCCAGTTCGTCGGCGTCCAGCGCCTCGTCGCCTACCGCCAGGTCGTAGCGGAAGTCCACCAGCTGCTGCATGCCGAACATGGACGTGGTGACCGACGAGCTGCCCGTGCTCCTGGTTTTAGTGGTGAGCTTCAGTCCGAGCCTGGCTTTGCGCACCCAGTCGGGCAGCAGCACGCCGAACCCGGCGCCGACGAGCAACGGGCCGGTCTGCTTCAGGAACCGGAACGCACCCGCCGTGTCCAGCCGCAGGCCGCTGGGCGCAGGCTCACGCAGCGCCACCCCCAGTTCCGGAAAGAGTCTCGTCGCACCACCCAGGCCAGCGAGGAGCTGCTCGACAGGATCACCGCTGCCCAGGCCGGCCGCACCCGCCCAGACCGCCCCAGCCGGCAGCATCAGGCTCGGGTCCTCGGCGGATTGAAGTGCGAACTCCACCCGCCAGGGGTCGTCGGGTGCTTGCGCGGGCTCGGTCAGCCGGAAGCAGGTCCGCACCGGCCCGGTTGGCATGCGTGCGCTGTCCAGCCACGCGGCCAGCTCGGCCGCGAGCGACTCCGCTTCGGTTTCGTCGCGCGGCGTCTCCACCTCGACACGAGCATCTGTCGTGGTCAGTGCCGCCACGTATCGTTCCGCTAGCGGGATCCTCGCCGGAGTACGGCCCCGGCGCGCGGGCAGCAGCGAGGACGGAAGGCTGGCGCGCACCGCCGCGTCGGCGAGGGCGGCGAGGATCTGCGCGAGCAGTTCCGCCGGGTCATCGACGCCGGCCGCGCGGCAGACCGGGGGCGTGGCGGCGGCCAGGTCGTGCGCGCGCTGCGCGTCAGCGGCGGCCAGCACGGGGCGCCAGCGGGCCGCGTAGCCGTCGTGTTCCCGGACGAGGACGGGCAGCACTCGGCCGCTTTCGGCCAGGCTGGAGGCGAACCGTGCCGTGGCCGCGAGGTACGGGACCGACGCGCCGGGCACGAACCCGGCGTCCTCGCCGACGCTGCCCAGCGCGGAGAGGATGCTCAGCGCGGTCGCGGGAGCGAACAGCAGCACGGGCACCTGCCAGGTGACCAGCTTGGGCTTTGCGCGAGTGGCACGGCCCGGCGCGGCAAGCTCGGCCGACGTCAGCTCTGGCGATGCCAGCGGCATGCCGTCACGGGTCGGCAGCGTCAGCGCCGCTACGTCACCGTTCGCCTTGCGGGCAAGGTCAGTAATCGGTTCAAGCAGGTCAGCGAGTTCAGCGGCCTGGACGGCGAAAGGGTGCATGGCCAGTCCACCGCTGGCGCCCGCCTTTGTACCGGCTGATCTCGGCAAGCCAGAATCCTCGGCCCATAGGCATAGGCCGTCGCCCGCCCAGATCCCATGCAGGACCCGTATCAAATGCCGCCTCCTTGAGGCACGTTAACAGCACCCGCGCGGCGACACACGGAGAAACGCCGCATGACTCGCTGACTAACTCCGCCGGTAAAAAGTGCGCAAGTCAGCAACTGGAGAGGTGCGTCGCGGCTGGGCATGTCCTAGCGTGGGTGGCGTGCTCGTCCATGAGATGATCGTGGCTGAACGACGCCACATGGCGGACCTGTTCGACGGGCTGACCGAGCAGCAACTGGCCGAGCAGAGCCTGTGCGACGCGTGGACTGTGCATCAGGTTGCGGCGCACCTGGCCACGTACCTGCGGTTCGGCCAGCTCAAGATCCTGGCGTGCATGCTCGCGTACGCCGGGAACTTCGCGCCGGGGAATCAGAAGCTTGCCAGCTGGTACGCGCGCCGGTCCACGGCCGAGCTGACCGGGCTGCTGCGGCGGCATGCGGCGTCGAAGACCACGCCGCCACGGTCGGGATACGACCCGATACTCACCGATCTGGTGCTGCATGACCTGGACGTCAGGGTCCCGCTCGGGATCAGCCGCGAGATCCCCGAGGAACGGCTCGCGGTGGTGTTCCACCACCTCGGGTCCGCTCCCGGGCCGGGGTTCGCGGTCGGTGACCGGCTACGCAGCCTGCGTTTCGAGACTACAGACACCGGATGGACGGCGGGCAAGGGTGCAGCGGTCTGCGGCCCGGCCGAGGCCGTGGTGATGGCGATGAGCGGCCGTACCGCCGCCTGGGCGGACCTTACCGGCGACGGGGCAGCGCTGCTGAGGCAGCGGATCAGCCAGGAGGCAGTGCTGCCGCTGCCGGTCAGGCTCAAGGAGATGGTCACGACCGTGCTCCGGCCGCCAGGGCGCCGGGCCAGGGACGCAGGCGCCCCCGAACTGTCCAGCTAGCTGACGCCGGAACCGCACCAGCCATCTCTCCCCATTCCGCCCCCCACCGTCCCGCCACCCATCCCGCCGTCCCGCCACCCTGGCAGCGCCGTCCCGCCACCCATCCCGCCCATCCCGGCAGCGCCGTCCCGAGCATGTGAGCGACTCGCACTAACTAACGGCCCGGCATAGACCCGCTCTCGCGGGCAAGTCGGGGTGCTCGTAAATGCCGCGGCCATAGCGGGCAGCGGTCCGGGCAGCGGTCCGGGCGGATGCCCATTGGCCCGGGATACGGCCCGCGCGGGGCCCGCTCAACGTGAGGGATCTGCCCTTCGTGCAGCGCTGACCCTCATTTTCGGGGGTCAGCACTTCACGAAGGGGTAAAGCCGCACGTTGTCGGGAGGATCTGACAGTCGGCCGACCGCGCAGCGGCGGCCGATGCCGGGAATGTCCCGCTCCGTCCGGCCTGGATGTACCGCCGCGGCCGCGTCGCCACCAAGACCCGGTACCGCGCCATCGCGATAGACGGCATTGACCCGGCCCCCGCATGCGAGCGGGAGCCCGCGCCCAACCTGGCCGACCTGGCTGACCGACTAGGCCTCACCGAGGCTGGGCCAGGGCGATCTCGATCCGCCGGGCCACCCTCAACGACGTTTTCCTGCATCTGACCAGCGCCGCCCGGGCCCGAAGCGAGGTACCAGCATGACCGCCGCCGGCTTCACCGTGCTGTACCGGCGGCGCCCTTTCTGTAGCGCTGAGCCAGCTAGCCGCGCCGGGCCGGGCTGACCACTATGTTCGGCCGCCTGCGCGCCTAGATGGACTGATAGGCCAAAACTACAGTGCACACCGATTCGGCGATCTACGGTCAGCGGCTTAGGTTGGTGAACGGCACCGGGCAGCTGTGGCGCAATGAGTCCCCGGTGCCGTCGACGTCGTTACCGCCGACGCAGCGACGGAACCTGGAGGCGAGATGACGCTGGACCTGTTCGCCGGCATACCGGTGTCGGACTACGCCGCGGCGCTGCCGTGGTACGAGCAGCTCCTCGGCGGGCCGCCCTCGTTCCTGCCGAACGACACCGAGGCGGTATGGGAGGTGGACGCGCACCGGTATATCTACATCGTGCAGGATCCCGGACGGGCGGGGAACGCCCTAGTGCTGTCGTTCGTCGACGATCTCGGCGACCGGGTCGCTGGGATCGCCCAGCGAGGCATCGAGCCTGCCAGGCGCGAGACTTACGGCAGCGGCACGACCAAGGTGACGTACCAGGACGCGGACGGCAATGAGATCAGTCTCGGCGGCAGCCCGGGCTGATGCCACCCCTGCACCGACCCGGCCAGCATCGAGGCATCCTTCCGGGAACAGACGCTTAGCCAGAGCCGCAGGCCCGGCAGGTGCGCTTCACCCGCACAAGCCGATTGTCGGACCTCGAGGTCAACAAGCAGTCCTCGCCGTACTGAGCGGGTCGTTCTGAGCTAATCTGGCTGACGGGGCTGACGGGGCTGACGGGGCATCAGGGCCTGGTGGCGATCTAGCGGCGGTGTCCGCACGTCACGGCACGTCTATGCTGCTCACCAGCAGTAGTCTGTATTACTGCTCAGGCGTTACTCATTTCATACAAGAATGTTTTAAGAGGGTCGAATGCCGGGTGCGCCAAGTCAATAGCGTGGTGCCTGGCAGCAATTGTGAGATCCCTGCACGCTGGCCGCAATCCGGCCAGATATGTTTGTACTATCGCCTTGGAGGATACGCCGGATGCATCTGTCAAACACCGGAAGTAGCTATCCACGCATGCTAGGCGGTCTTGCTGGAATGATGGCAGACAAAGTTCTTCGATAGCGCCTACGCTATCTATTCCAGGAATTATAGCTATAGCTACTGACGGCCGCCCTGGCTGCAATTGTCCAGGAGCGCTAGGCAAAGGCAGACGCGCAGCCACTAGTGCTGACCTGCATGAGTCCCATGCTGCTCGTCCATTTGAATCCGCGTCACGAACGAGCCCTAGGCTAACAACCTTGCCAAAGCCTCTCACCCGGCATATTGCCCTGAGCTTTCCATTCCAGCCGTCCTTCCCGATCATATTGTGGACATGAAAATCTTGCAATGATTCGTGCCTGATGAGAGCAACTATGAGTGCCTGGTCTTCAGAGCCTTCAACCAATACTAGACGCGATTTCTCATGACTTGCTAGGGTATTGTTACCCTCTTCGGCTGTTATAGCGACTGTCATCGGAGATCTAGTCCCAAATCTAGAGCCCCTTTAAGCGTCTCTGAGTCATAGTGGACAGCAATGGCTGCGGGCGAATCATCGCCTGATCGCAGTTGAAGCAGTTGAAGTGCCTCCGGATTATCGCGGAAAGCGGTGTAGGCAGCACGCACACATTCATGGCTATGAGTTGAGGCCACCACCTGGGCTCCCGCCTCCCCGACCGCATGCCCTATCTCACGCCAGACTTTCTCTAGAGCCGTATAATGAATGCCATTCTCAATCTCGTCAATCAGTACCAGCCCTCCCTGCTGCTCAAGAATTGCTGCAGCAAAGTTGGCGACAGCGATCATGCCCTCACCCATGGCACTCATTGGTAGGGGCGGTCCGCCTCGGAGGGTGACGTAAAGAGCCGGGGTCCCAGACGCAAGGATTTCAATTGTCTTGATATCTGGCTCTATAGCTCGCATAGCGCGCAGGAATAGTTTTTCCTTGCCATTCAAGCGAATACTCGTATATCTTTGCGCCAACTCGGCCTGCAGCGAACGGCTCTGAGGGCCAAGAAAATATGAGAACACTAGCGCATCGGAATTATCCCCCGGTTTCAGCTCAAGGGAAACACCTCCGATTTGCTGAATGCCGGACGGCCCCAGAACAGCTTGACCAAGCTGCGCGGAAACGGTCTGTACAAATTCCCTGTGCTCGGGCTCAGCCGATTCCCCGGATTCGGTGTCTATCGTTATACGCATCGAATATGAATAACTAGGAACAGTCGTCAATGTGCCCGTCGAACTAGATGCTGTTGAATGCAGATCAGGAGTGAGACTGCCCGACAGTCTATCGCGTGGAGCTGAAAGGCCGACGTCAACTCGGCGCCCATCGACCTGTCCAGAAATATGTATCGGTTCGCTCGGGTTCCGATCAAAAAACGCCATCTCCCAGGGCGTAGACTGCCTTGAGAATTCCACGTTCATGGAACCAGGCAGCCTATAAGGCCGTAGAATTGTCAGCAGAGCCTGCGCTGCACGCGGACCGCAGGAGTGAAGGAAAAGCGCTTCAAGAACAGATGTCTTCCCCACATTATTTCGACCTGTCAATATTGTGACTGGCGCAAGGACCGGCAGTTCTAGGTGGCGGAGCCCTCGGAAGTTGTCGACCTGCAAGTTCTCATACATGGCAGCCACCGTACCGCACATCTTCCTGCGTGAGACCGTGATGGTGTTTCGCCGACAGCAGCCATGAGGTCATCGATCGCGGGACACTAGTCCGGGTCTGCGCGATTTCGGACGCCGTCGCTTCCGAACGGGCGATCTGTGCATGCCGGGAATCAGCCTGGCGGATCGCCGCGGATGCCGGCGGCTCGGCGGAATAGCTGCTGTGCCGCGCGGATGAGCCGGGCGTCGGCCGGCGCGGCGTCGCCGTGGAAGTCTGGGTCAAGGCCGTGTGTGCTCGCCCAGCACAATACGGCCGTCGCTTCGGGATCCTCGACGTCGAACGCGCCCGCAGCCTTGCCGCTGGCGAAGACATCGCTGATGGCGTTCAGGACAAGCGCATGGGTGGCCTGGTGGCTGGCGGACACATGGCCGCCGTGGCCGAACAGGATCTCGTGCAGGTCGTCGCGCTCCTGGTAGCTGTCGAGGATCGCCTTAACGCACGCGTCGAGCTTTGCGGCCCAGTCCGCGACTGGGCCGGTAGCGGCGCGGATGCGGTTGGCGAGCTCGGTGGAAAACTCGTCCTGCAGCGCGATCAGCAGGTCGTCCTTGGAGCGAAAATACAGGTAGAACAGCCCTTTGGAGACCCCGGCGCGGCTGGTGATGTCGTCGAGCGAAGTGGCCGCCACGCCTTTGGCGAGGAAAAGTTCCCTGCCTGCTTCAAGCAGGTCGGCACGCCGCTGTTCGGCGGGCTTGGTCCGGGCCATGCGGGCACTCCATCATCGAGCCGACAGTACCGCGATCATACTGGGTGACGGTCAGTCATTTAATTGACTGACCGTCAGTCATTACTTTAGCCTGCCTGTTATGAAGCGAATTGCCCGGCTCGGGCGGCGTCTTGTCCTGGACGTGTCGCCGCTGCGGAGATCCCGCGATCTGCGCTGCCTGGTCGCCGGGCAACTGCTGTCCACGCTTGGCGCCCAGCTCACCGCCGTCGCGGTGCCTTTCCAGGTGTACATGCTGTCCCGCTCGTCATTGGATGTCGGGCTGGTCTCGCTCGCAACGGTGCTTCCGCTGATCGCAGGGGCCCTGCTTGGCGGCTCGCTGGCCGACGCCACCGACCGCCGCAAGATACTGCTCGGCGCCCAACTGCTAACGCTCCTGTGTAGCGCCGGGCTGGCGGTCAACGCCGACACCGGACCCGCATTGTGGCCGCTGTTCGTCCTGCCGGCAGCGGCGGCCGGCTTCACGATGGCAACCGAGTCGGGGCTGTCCGCCATCCTGCCTAACCTGGTCCGCCGGTCCGAGGTGGCCGCCGTCAACGCCATGTTCCAGGCGCTGTTTCAGATCGGCCAGGTCGCAGGCCCTGCCATGGCCGGACTGCTGCTCGCCGGGGCAGGCGTCCGCTTCGTCTACTGGATGGACGTGGCGACCATGGCGGCTGCTATCGTGGCGGCCTCCCTGATGGGCCCGCAGGTCCCGCAGGCGGGTGTCAGCCACCGGCCCGGCCTGCGTTCTATCGTGGCCGGCTTCAGCTACCTGCGCGGACGGCCGGTCATCCAGGGCGCTTACCTGATCGATATCAACGCCACGGTGTTCGGCATGCCGCGCGCCGTGTTCCCCGCGCTGGCTCTCACGGTGTTCGGCGGCGGGGCCCGTACACTCGGCTTTCTCTACGCCGCGCCCGGGGCCGGCGCCCTGCTCGGCGCGGTCACCACCGGCTGGATCCCCCGGATCCGGCGGCAGGGCCGCGCGGTCATCGTCGCCGTCCTCGTGTGGGGCGCGGCGATCACCTGCTTCGGCCTGGTGCGCTGGCTGCCCGCCGCGCTCGCGCTGCTAGCCGCGGCCGGCTGCGCCGACGTCATCTCGGCGGTGTTCCGCAGCACGATCATCCAGCTCAGCGTGCCCGGCGAGCTCCGCGGCCGGATGATGGGCATGCAGATGGCCGCCGTCGCCGGCGCGCCGCGGATCGGGGACGCGGAGTCGGGCGCGGTAGCGACCGCGTTCACTCCCCTCACCTCGGTGGTCTCCGGCGGCCTGGCCTGCATGGCCGGAGCGCTGATCCTGGCCCGCCTGCTCCCGGCGTTCCGCCGCCAGACGGCACCCGCCACCCACCCAGACCCCGCTCCGGCAGCAGCAAGCCCCGGAACGGACCCGGAACACGACCACACTGCCGGGCCAGCCGCCACCAGGGCGGGATAGCTCCGAGCTGATCATTCTGCGCGCAGCCGCCGACAGGCCCCATCCATCTACTCTGCGACGCATAGTCGATCTTGTCGGATCGGGCTGAGGTCTCCGGTTCAGGATCGGCATCTCGCGGTCAGCCGGACACGTGGTGGCATGGTTACCGTGTGTGCTTTTACCCGGCCCAGGGGGCGTAAGTACACGCGATCACCGCTACGGGCGGTCCGGCGCCTGCTCACTGCCCCGCCCCGGCGGTCCGGAGCCGCCGCAGCCGTTATGGCTACGCTTGTTGCGGTATCTGAGAACCGGCGCATGCTGACATAAAGGCGCTTACGAATCGCCGTAACCTAACGCAAGAAGCGTAACGCTACGAATGTAGCGTAACTTTCGGGACGAAACCGGCCTCATGTTGGGCCGGTGCCGACCAGCCGGAGCAACTGCGGCCAGCCGAGGGGCCGTAAGTCGTCTCGCCAGCACTTCGGGAAGCTCGCGATCAAGTACGGGCCGACATCGGCACCGCTGACCGACGGCTCCGCCACCATCCAGTCTCACCAGCCGCGCAAAACGCCGGGCGACCGCTAGTGCGCTATTTCGGCGAATCGCCCTTGTCCGGGCCGGAACCGAGCTTGCGGAACTGCTTGTTCATCGAACGGAACAAGAACACGCAAGCCACGCCTAGCGCCGCGACGACCAGGAAGGCGAGCACACCCGCCTGGACGTCGGAGCTGCTGCTGGTCGCGGCCGCCGCTATCACGGTCATTAAAGCGTTACCTTCTCCCGGATGCCCGCGAACACGTCATCTTCTGGCAGCTCGCTGTCGACTAGAGATCTAACCAGATGATATTCCTCCGTCGGCCACACGGCTTGCTGCACCTCGATCGGGCAGGCGAACCACGGGCCGTCCGGATCGACCTGGGTGGCGTGCGCCTTCAGCGCGGCGGCACGGGCCTCGAAGAAGTCACCGCACGGAACCCGGGTCGTGATCTCGTACGACGGACGCTGCTCGGCTCTTTTCGCCCTCTCCTCAAGAAGTTTCGTATAGGGCGAGTCCATTCCGCGCCTGAGCATCTCCTCGTGCAGCGTCATGTACTTGGCCGCGGGGAACGACACGAAGTAGTAGAGCTTGAGCGGCTGCCACGGGTCGCCTTCGCCGGGATAGGCGTCGGGGTCGGCAGCGGCGTCGAACGCGGCCATCGTCACCTTGTGGGTCATGATGTGATCTGGGTGCGGGTATCCGCCATTCTCGTCATAGGTGAGGATCACCTGCGGGCGGAAGTCACGGATGGCGCGGACCAGCGGAGCGGCGGCCTCAACGACCGGCGCCAGGGCAAAGCAGCCGTCCGGCAGCGGCGGCAGCGGGTCGCCTTCGGGCAGGCCAGAGTCCACGAAGCCGAGGAAGCGCTGATCGATGCCGAGGATCTCGCGCGCCTTGTCCATCTCCTCCCGGCGCACCCTAGCCAGGTTGGCCTTGACGTCCGGCCGGTCCATGGCCGGGTTGAGGATGTCTCCGCGTTCCCCGCCGGTCATCGTGCAGACCAGAACCTGGGTGCCTTCCGCGACATAACGCACCATCGTGGCAGCGCCCTTGCTCGACTCGTCGTCCGGATGGGCATGCACCGCCATCAATCGCAGCTGACCAGCCAACTGTGATCTCCCTCGCATCGTCCCGTTAGAGCGGCAAACACCGGCGGACCGACCGGACATTCCCCCGCGTTTCGGTCGGTGTGCCAGAGGCACCCATTTGACTAGGACGCTCTGGTCGCCGACGCTTGTAGGCTCAGAAGGTTACCCCCGAGGACCGACAAGCGGTCCCGCAGACTGTAAGTCCTGCGCAGTACCTAGGAGTGCCCGTGACCGAGACGCGTGATGAAAGCGTCACCTGGCTGACCCAGGAGGCGTACGACCGGCTCAAGGCCGAACTCGACCATCTTTCCGGACCGGGGCGGATCGAGATCGCGAAAAAAATTGAGGCGGCCCGGGAAGAGGGCGACCTGCGCGAAAACGGTGGCTACCACGCGGCGAAGGACGAGCAGGGCCAGATCGAGGCCCGGATCATCACGTTGCAGCACATCCTGGAAAATGCCAGGGTTGGCGGGCCGCCGCGCACCGACGGCGTGGTCGGGCCCGGCATGACCGTGACCGTCCGGTTTGCCAAGGATGAAGAGGAAGTGACGTTCCTGCTGGCATCCCGCGAGGAGAGCGACATCCCGATCGACGTCTACTCGCCACGCTCCCCGCTCGGCTCCGCCATCATGGGCAAGAAGGTCGGTGACTCGGCCACCTACTCCCTGCCCAACGGTCGCAACGTCTCCGTCGAGATTCTCGAAGCCGTCCCGTACGGCGGCGAGTAACTGCATGTGCGGGCTCTGCCGCGGGTGCCGGGGCAGAGCCCGCATGGTCACAGGTGAACCGCTTCCGGGGTGGAAGATTCCTGAGTGGGGGCCGACGGGGTCCGGCCGCGGAGCGGGACCTCCTTAACCAGCCAGGCGAGCAGGAACAGCAGCACCGAGCACGGCAGCGCCCAGTAGAAGACGCCCTGGGTGGCGTGCGCGATCGCCACGAAGACGTCGTCCCTGACCACCGGCGGCAGCGAGTCAACGGTGGCTGGGTCCAACTGGCCGCCCGCCGCGTCGACGTGTACGCCGTGGCTGGCGTTTGAGGCGAGCGACTCCGTGAGCCGCCGGGCGAAGACCGCGCCGAAGGCAGCCACGCCGAGCGAACCGCCGATCTGCTGGAAGAACATCCGCGCGCTGCTGGCCACGCCCATGTCCTTCTGCCCGACGCTGTTCTGCGCGATCAGGCTGACCATCTGCATGGTGAAGCCCATGCCCAAGCCCAGCACCACGTAGTACACACCCGAGGTGAACCGGGTGGTGTGCACGGTGAGGTTGGTGAGCAGGTACATGCCGACGCCCATGAGGCCCCCGCCAAGGATCGGGAACATCTTGTACTTCCCGGTCCGCGTGGTCACCTGCCCGGCCAGGATCGAGGTGATCGTCACGCCGATCATCATCGGTGTGAGCATCAGGCCGCTGACCGTCGGCGAGGCGCCCTGGACGGTCTGCTGGTACAGCGGCAGGAAGGTCATCGCGCCGAACATGGCCACGCCGGTGAGGAACGTGAGGGTTATCGCGACCGTGAAGTTGCGGTTCTTGAACACGTGCAGCGGGAGTATCGGCTCGGGCGCGCGCATCTCGGTGGAGCAGAATCCCGCGGTGGTCGCGACCGCGAGCAGGGCGAGGCCAATGATCTGGACCGAACCCCAGCCATACTCGGTGCCGCCCCAGGTAGCGAGCAGGATGATCGCGGTGGCCGCCACGGCGAGCAGCGTTCCGCCGAGGTAGTCGACCTTGTGCTGGACCCGGTTCTCCGACACGTGGAGCACGGCCATCAGGTAGACCAGCGCCGCGCCGCCCACTGGCAGGTTGATGTAGAAGATCCAGCGCCAGGAGAAATCGGTGGTGATCACGCCGCCGACCAGCGGGCCGCCAATGGTGGCCAGCATCATGACCACCATCATGTACGACATGTACTTACCGCGTTCGCGCGGCGATACGAGGTCACCGAGCGTAGCCATCGCGCTGACCATGAGACCGCCGGCGCCAAGGCCCTGCAGCGCGCGGAACGTGATCAACTGCGCCATCGAGTGCGAGAGTCCGGACAGGGCCGAGCCGACGAGGAAGATGATGATCGCGGCGATGAAGAACTTCTTCCTGCCGTACATGTCGCCGAGCTTGCCGTAGAACGGCGTGGTGATCGTGGACGCGAGGATGTACGCGGTAACCACCCAGGATAGGTGGGCGACGCCCCCGAGGGTTCCCACGATCCGCGGCAGCGCTGTACCCACGATCAGGTTGTCGAGCATGGCCAGCAGGATCGCCAGCAGCAGGCCGGGCAGCACGATCATCACCGTGCGCCTGTCCGCGAACTGGCCGGCTGGCGCTGAACCGTTCATGGCCGAGTGTCCATTAAGTCCGGGCCCCGTGGGTTCTGACACCCCGCACCCCTTTACGATCGGTATATTTCCGGCAGAAACTCACTTACCGGTCGGCAGGTTATTATGCTAAGCTGCGTACTTACCGGCCGTCAAGTTGGTTGAACGCGAACTCCGCGAGAGGAGAGCGACACAGGCATGCAGCACCCCCAGCACCCGGTAGCCGCCCCGCGGACCGACACGCGTATGCGCGTGCAGAAGGTCGCGCTCGAACTGTTCGCCGAGCAGGGGTACGAGAAGACCTCGCTGCGGGAGATCGCCGAGCGGCTCGGTGTCACCAAAGCCGCCCTTTACTACCACTTCAAGTCCAAGGAAGATATCGTCCACAGCCTGACCGACGACCATAACGCCAGGATTGACGAGCTGATCGAGTGGGCGAAGGGACAGCCCGCCGACGAGCGGACCAGGAGCGAGATTCTGGACCGGTATGTGCGGATCGTGTTCGACGGCGCCGAGGTGTTCCGGTTCATGGAGCAGAACCGCGCCGCCATGCAGGCGATGGAGCAGGGCAAGGGCGACCGGCTGGCCAGGTTCCGCGACCGCCTCGACGCCCTTGTCGGGTTGCTCGCCGGCCCCGACGCTCCGCTGCGCGAGCGGGTGCGGGCCACCGCCGCGCTGATCTCGGCCAGCGCGACCTGCATGATCGGCTGGGACAGCCACGAGGACCCGGCGGAGTTGCGGGCTATCGCCTTGGAGATCGCCGCCGAACTGGTCGGCTGAGGGCAGATCGAACTGTGCCCTCCAGCCTGCGAGCTGTCACCGGGTCGCGCCACCGAACGCAAACCGTCCCCATGAAGTGCATCAGAGCCGAACAACGTGGAGGTTTACCGCGTCGTGCCGGTCTGTCATACGTGTACGACGGTTGAACTTCCACGCTGCGGTAAAACACCACGTTAAAAAGGAGAACCGGGCCATCCCGCGAGTCACAGGGACACCTTGCGGCATGAAAGCGGCTTCCTTGCCCGTACGCCACCAGCCGGGGCGCGCAGCTGGTCAACAGCTTCCCATGAAGTGCATCAGAGCCGAATATTCGCCCTGGGGCCGGGCTCAGGTGCGGGCGGCGGCGGCGACTAGGGGCAGGACGCGGTAGCGCACCTGGGTGGCCAGGGAGATCAGCGTCGACGAGCGCACGACGCCGTCCACGGAGACGATCGCGTCGATCACGCGCTGCAAGTCAGCGTTGGTGCGGGCGACCACGCGGCACAGCATGTCGCCGGCGCCAGTGATCGTGTGCAATTCCAGGACCTCCGGGATGGCGGCGAGGCGTTCGGCGACCGGGTCGTGCCCGCCGGCCTGGCGGATTTCAAGCGTGATGAACGCGGTCACCTCGTAGCCGATCGCGGCCGGGTCGACGTCAGGGCCGTACCCGGTGATCACGCCACGCTCCTGCATACGGTCCAGGCGTGCCTGCACGGTGCCGCGAGCCACCCGCAGGCGACGGGATGCCTCAAGCACGCCCACGCGCGGCTCGGCGGCGAGCAGGCCAATGAGGGCGGCATCCAGCTGGTCGATGATCATACTGTACAGAGATACCACAGCTAGTTCATTAATAGTGGTCGTTTTGTTTAGATTTTAAAGAAATTGTTGCGCATTTTGTCCCTGTCATTAAAGATCGAGTTCATGGACGACTTCCCGGTACTTGGCATGGACGCCGTGGTTTTCGCGGTCGGCAACGCGAAGCAGGCGGCGCACTACTACTCGACCGCGTTCGGCATGCGCCGGGTCGGCTACCGGGGACCGGAGACCGGCTGCCCGGATGAGACGGTGCACGTGCTCGAGTCGGGGCGGGCGCGGTTCGTATTCCGCGGCCCGGTGAAGACCGGCACCGAACTG
>Ga0335074_10001907_pt1 | contig 28269 bp, 19 predicted proteins | sample Lox_Sample_23_FD_206715 | JGI IMG/M metagenome (GOLD analysis project Ga0335074, IMG submission 206715) | Soil microbial communities from Loxahatchee National Wildlife Refuge, Florida, United States - Lox_Sample_2.3 | ecosystem: Environmental > Terrestrial > Soil > Wetlands | place: USA...
CGGCCTACGCGCAGATGTGGACCGGCGTGACGGTCCGTTCGAATCGGGATTGCAGCGCGACGCGTTGTTTCGGGCGGCACAAAAGTTTTCTCGAGCGGGCGCTCGCCTACGCCGGCTTATGCGCCTTGAGGGACGAATGGCTCTGGCGCGCTGCCAGGGATGGCCGTCCCTGGGGTTGTTTCGAAAGGGTTGCGCGTGTGGCATGGCGCGGGGCCGGGGGCTCCCAGTAGGCGATGAGCCGTCCCATGGTGAACATGCCGGTCCAGAGAATCAACGAGAGAATCGCGGCTACTTTTACTTTGGCCGGGATGACCTTGGCTCGATCCAGTTCCTCGGTCCGGTTGTAGACGAAGGGACGGAAGACGAAGCCGTGCACGCCAATCAAGCCCAGAATGGTCATCTTGGTCCAGAAGAAAGGATTGGGAGCGTACTTGGTCGCCTCCGACGTTGCGAGCAGCAAGCCGGTGCAAATCATGATCGTCCCTCCCAGGCGTTTCCAGGGGCGAAGGCTAGTGACCATCTGGGTGATGGTGAGGCGGTTAAACGTGAGCCCGAGCAGGCGCAGGTTGGTCATGAGGATCATGCCGCCGAACAGGGCGATGCAGGTGAGATGAATGGAGAGAACGATCGGGTAGACCAGAACCGAATCGGCGAAGTCATTGAGGAAGCCAATGTTCTCGAGAGATTGGGCGATAGACACGCGGGATGGCTCTATTCCAGAAATCCGGTGAAAATCCCGCCAAAAACCAGGGAAATCCACAATAATAGGGAGACGATCGCCACCGTTTTGCTCAGCGCCGGCGGGGGATTCTCCATGGTCGCTACTTTTCTGTGGATGGTGAAATTGTAGATGAGCGCCACAACCAGGACGTACATCTTGATGGGAAAGATCTGGTTGACGATGTAGACGCCGGTCTGCGAAATAAACAGCATGGCGCCCGAGAAGACAACGAACACGAGCGCTACGATGGTCCAAAGCTCTGTGTAGCGCAGAATCCGGGCAGCGGTTTCCTGCCGCAATCCGAGGTTCAGCATCCGAAGGTCCACGAGCGCGATGGATCCGACACCGATTGCGAAACCTCCGATGTGAATACACTCTGCCAGCGGAAACGCCCATTCGGTGTCGTTGAGCGCATCCACGAACGCGTTCTGCAGAAGCATCTACGAGGTATCTCCCTTCCGCGCCATCAGAAATGGGCGCGAAAAGCACTCTGAATCGAAAGACGAGTATCTTCCAGGGCCCGGCTTGGTGTCAAGAGCGACGGGGGTTCGGCATTTGGAAGGGACCTGTTCGATGTATCGCAACTCTCCGATGAACGTCGTGCACAACGCAGCGGGTCGCGATGGTTTTCTTCATCCTAGCGAGCGCGTCCCACGCTTTGCGCCCGTTGATGCGTCTGAGGCGGTCGACATCACTTTCACTCCCGCGGAACTCGGGCGAAATCGATCGCATGCTTCCCAAGGGCAGCGCTGCCGGAATGCGCTATTCCGCGCAGCACATGAGCGCCGTGAACATTTGAGTGGGCTGGCAAAACCTCGTCCGTTATAATCGTCAAGGACCGTTCATGCGAACCATTCATCGTGTTGCTGTTCTCGGCGCCGGCACCATGGGTTCGCGCATCGCGGCGCATTTCGCCAACGCGGGCGTACCGGCGCTGCTGCTCGATGTCCCCGGCCAGCCGAACCGCAACGGACCCGCCCTGCAAGGCGTTCAGAACGCACTGAAGCTGCGCCCCGGCGGATTTTTCACCGGCGACAAGGCCGCGCTGATCGAAGCGGGCAATTTCGAGGATGATCTCGCCAAGCTTGCGGGTTGTGATTGGATTGTCGAAGCCATCGTTGAAAATCTCGACGCCAAGCGCACGCTGTGGGGCAAGGTGGAAATCGCGCGTAAACCCGACGCCATTCTTTCCACCAATACCAGCGGCATTCCGCTCGCGAACATCGCCGAAGGTTTCTCGCCCGGCTTCCGCCGCCATTTCCTCGGCACGCACTTCTTCAATCCGCCGCGCTATTTGCACTTGATGGAACTGATCCCGGGTCCCGAAACCGATCCCGCGATCCTTGCAGACGTCGAACAATTCGCCGACCACCGGCTCGGCAAAGGAGTGGTGCGCACCAAGGACACGCCCAACTTTATTGCCAACCGCATCGGCGCTTTCCTGGGCGGGACCATCGGGAAGGCGATGGTCGAAGACGATTTCAGCATCGAGGAAGTGGACGCGCTCACCGGTCCGCTCATCGGCGTACCGAACACCGCGAGCTTCCGATTGCTCGATTTAGTCGGCCTGGACGTCTGGGGTTTCGTCGGAACAAATCTTTATGAACTTGTTCCAAACGATCCCTGGCGTGACCGTTTTCTGCCGCTCGATTTCGAAAAAACCATGATCGAGCGCAAATGGCTCGGCGACAAGACTGGGCAAGGCTTCTACAAGAAGACGGGCAAGAGCGATGCCCGCGAGATCCAGGTGCTCGATTGGAAGTCGCTCGATTACCAGCCGCTCGCGAAGCCGAAGTTTCCAGCGGTGGAAGCCGCGCGCAACATCGAAGACATCGGTGAACGTGTCCGCACGTTGCTGCGATCGAACGATCGTGCCGGGCGTTTTCTGTGGAAGGTGCTGAGCGATCTTTTCCTCTATTGCGCCGCGATGATTCCCGAGATTTCGGATCGCACGGTCGAGATCGATCGCGCCATCCGCTGGGGTTACGGACACAAGCTGGGTCCGTTCGAGCTCTGGGACGCGATCGGTTTTCTGGAAATTGTCTCGCGCCTGGAAATGGAACGCCGCCCACTGCCCTCGCACATCAAGACCGCGCTCTCCTGCGCCACGATCGCACTGTATCGCGCTCCCGAACCTGGGCGTACGGTCGGACAGTATTTCGATTTTCGCTTCAACGATTATCGGCCCATCGAGCCGCGTCCGGGCATCTTTACACTGCGCGACATCAAACGCACGCACGGTGTTGTGTTTGAGAATGCAGGTGCGTCGTTAGTTGACGTGGGCGATGGCGTGTTGTGCGTCGAGTTCCACAGCAAGCTGAACACGCTCGGTGAAGACGCGATCGTTATGGTGCGGGCGGGCCTCGAAGAGACCAATCGAAATTTCGAAGCGATGATCATCGCCAATGAGGGCGAAACGTTCAGCGCGGGCGCGAATCTTATGCTGGTGCTGCTGGCGGCCCAAGAAGGCGAATGGGACGACCTGAATCTGGCTGTGCAGCGCTTCCAGCAGATGAACCTGGCGCTCAAATATGCGTCCAAACCCGTGGTTGCCGCGCCGTTCTCTCGTGCGCTCGGCGGCGGATGCGAACTGGTGATGCATTGTACACGCGCGCAGGCTTCGGCTGAAACGTACATCGGATTGGTGGAAGTGGGCGTCGGCTTGATCCCGGCCGGCGGTGGCTGCAAGGAATTGCTTCTCCGGTTAAAAGATCCGATGCGTATCTTCGAGCTGATCGGCTACGCCAAAGTCTCCACTAGCGCTGAAGACGCGCGCAAACTCGGGCTGCTGCATCGTGCGGATTCGATCTCGATGAATCCGGAGCGCCTGATTGCCGACGCCAAGGCGCTCGCGCTGTCGCTCGCTCTCAATTATTCACCGCCCTTGCCTGCGAGCATTGCCGTCGCGGGAGACACCGCCTACGCCGCGATGAAACTCGGCGCGTGGACCGCGCGACAGGGCAATTTCATCAGCGATCACGATCTGCTGATTGCCGAAAAGCTCGCGTATATCTTGAGCGGCGGCCGGCTCACCGGCGCGCAGAACGTCTCTGAACAATATATGCTCGATCTGGAACGCGAAGCGTTCTTGAGCCTGTGCGGCAATCCCAAAACGCAGGAGCGCATGCAGTATATGCTGAAGACAGGCAAGGCGCTGCGCAATTAGCCGCGCGATCTTATGGAAGCCGTCGTCCTCGATTGTCTCCGCACTCCCGTTGGCAAGGCGCCCAAAGGCAGCTTGCGAAACACGCGTCCCGATGACCTTGCGGCCATCGTCATCCGCCGCCTGCTTGAAAAATACCCGGCCATCGCGCCCGATGAAATCGATGACGTGATCCTCGGCTGCGCCATGCCTGAGGCCGAATCCGGCATGAACATGGCGCGTGTTGCGGCTCTGCGCGCAGGCTTGCCCGATTCCGTGCCCGGCGTCACCATTAACCGCTTCTGTTCGTCGGGACTGCAAGCGATCGCGATGGCGGCCGATCGCATCCGGGCAGGCAGCGCTGAAATCATCATCGCCGGCGGCGCCGAATCGATGAGCCTGATCCCGATGATCGGCAACAAATTCGCGCCCAATCCGTGGATGGTGGATCATCATCCGCAGATCTACATGGGCATGGGCCTGACTGCGGAGCAGCTGCAAAAACGCTACGGCATCACGCGTGAGGACGCCGATCAGTTCGCCCTCCGCAGCCATCAGCACGCGCTGCGAGCGCAGGCCGAAGGCAAATTCGAGGAAGAGATTGTTCCGGTCGAGATGGAATCGACGGTTCTCGAAGGCGGCGCGCCCCAGCATGCCTCGGCGATGTTCAGCAAAGATGAAGGACCTCGCGCCGACACGTCGCTGGAAGCGCTCGCGAAGCTGAAACCGGTGTTTCAATCCAACGGAACGGTGACAGCCGGCAATTCCTCGCAGATGAGCGATGGCGCGGCCGCGGCGATCGTGATGTCCGACAAGAAAGCGAAAAAGCTGGGCTTGAAGCCAATGGCGCGCTTCGTCAGCTTCGCGGTCGCGGGCGTTCCGCCAGAGATCATGGGCATCGGGCCGGTGGTGGCGATTCCGAAGGCGCTCGCGATGGCCGGCCTCAAAACCGAAGATGTCGGCGTCGTCGAATTGAACGAAGCTTTCGCCGCGCAGGCCCTGGCCGTGATCCGCAAAGCGAGCCTCGATCTGGATCGCGTGAATCCCAACGGGGGCGCCATCGCGCTCGGCCATCCGCTGGGCTGCACCGGCGCCAAACTCACCGCCACTATTCTGCGCGAAATGCATCGCAAGGACGCGCGCTATGGCATGGTCACGATGTGCGTCGGCGGCGGCCAGGGCGCGGCCGGCATCTTTGAAAATCTCAGGAGGAACAACTCCGATGGAATCCTCGACAATCTCCCGCACGAAGCGTAAGGGCGGCTCGTTCCTCATCGAACCGACCGGGCCGGAAGAAATTTATTCACCCGAAGATTTCACCGAGGAGCACCGCGCCATTGCGCGCACCACCGAAGAATTTTGGATCAAGGAAATCGTGCCGCATGTCGATGCGATGCAGCATCAGGAGCCGGGGGTCGCGGTTTCAATCCTGCGCAAAGCCGGCGCACTGGGCCTCACTTCCGTGCATCTGCCCGAAAAATACGGCGGGATGGAGATGGATCTCACGTCCGCGATGCTGGTTGACGAAGGCGTCGCCAAAGACGGATCGTATGCAGCCTGGCATGGCGGACAAAGCGGCATCGGCGCACTGCCGCTGTTGTTGTTTGGAACGGAAGAACAGAAGCAGCGCTATTTGCCGCGCGTCGCGACCGCGGAATTGGTTGCAGCATACGCGTTGAGCGAACCACAGGCCGGTTCGGATGCACTGGCCGCTCGCACGCGGGCGGATTTGAGCCCGGATGGCAAACACTACACCCTCAATGGCCAGAAGATGTGGATCACGAATGGCGGCGCTGCCGATCTCTTCACCATCTTCGCGAAGATCGGCGGCGAGAAGTTTACAGCGTTCCTGGTGGAGCGCAAATTTCCCGGCCTTTCTTCGGGCGCGGAAGAAAAGAAGATGGGGATCAAGGGCAGTTCCACTACTGCAATTTATCTGGATAACGTTCCAGTCCCGATCGAAAACGTGCTGGGCGAAATCGGGCGCGGCCACATCATCGCCTTCAACATTTTGAACATTGGCCGGCTGAAGCTGGGCGCGTTCGCCTGCGGCGGCGCGAAGGAAGTGTTGCGTGTTTCGCTCAAATACGCGCAGGAGCGCAAGGCATTCGGGAAGCCGATCTCGGAGTTCGGACTCATCCAACACAAGCTGGCGGAAATGGCGATCCGCATTTTCGCCAACGAATCGGCCACATATCGTGTTGTTGGCCTCATCGAAAGCCAGCTCGAAGGTTTCTCGTGGGATCAACCCGACGCCGCTCGCACCGAGCTCAAAGCTGTCGAAGAATTCGCCGCTGAATGCTCCTACATCAAGATCTTCGCCTCGGAAATGCTGGATTACGTGACTGACGAAGGCGTTCAGATCCACGGCGGCTACGGCTTCCATCAGGATTACGCCGTCGAACGCGCCTATCGCGATTCGCGCATCAACCGCATCTTCGAGGGCACCAACGAAATCAATCGCCTGCTCGCCACTGGCATGCTCCTGAAGCGCGCGCAACGCGGGCAGTTGCCGCTGGTGGAAGCGGTGAAGAAACTGCAGTCTGAGATTCTGGCGGGGCCGTCGCTCGCATCGACCTTTACCGAAGACGCGCGCCTGGTGGAAAATGCCAAGAAAATCGCGCTGTTCACGCTCGGCGTTGCCTACCAGAAATTTAGCGCCGCTCTCGAAGATCAGGAAGAAGTGCTGGCTGCGATCACCGACATTTCGATGAACGCGTTCGTTATGGAATCAGTTCTATTGCGTACGCAAAGACTCGCAAATCTGCACCAGGGCGAGATCGCGGCCGACGCTTGTCCAGTGTTTCTGCGCGAGGCTATGGAGACCATCGAAAGTGCGGCACGCAACGCGCTTGCGGCCTGCGCGGAAGGCGATGCGATGCGGACCAATCTCGCGGTGCTCAAGCGATTCACGAAATTCGAACCGGTGAACGCGATCGCCGCCCGCCGCAGGATCGCGCAGCGCCTGCTTACAGCGGGCCATTACCTCGTTTAGTGAAACTGATCATCACTGTCGGACTTCCCGGTTCCGGCAAATCGACCTATCTCGCGCGCCTGGGCGTCAACGCGATTTCATCGGACGAAGTCCGCCGGCTCATCGCCGACGATGTTCGCGATCAAACGATGAACGCGCGCATCTTCGCCATCGTGCGCTATCTCGTCCGCCAACGTATCGCCGCGGGCCGCCCGGTGACTCACGTTGACGCTACCCACTTGCAGCCCTGGGAACGAGCGCCCTACGTGCGGATCGCGCGGCGCTTCGGATGCGAACTCGAAGCGCTATTTTTCGATGTTCCGCTCGAAACCTGTATCCGGCGCAACCGAGGCCGTGACCGCGCCGTTCCCGAAGAGGCGATCCGCACCATGGCGCTCAAGATGATCCCACCATCGATCGAGGAAGGTTTCGATGCAGTCAGCCGCCCTTTGAGTTAGAAATCACGCTGGCGAAACCGGATGCGCCTTCTCAAATGCGTTCATCGCGTCGAGGATCGTCTCCACCACCACTTCGTCGCCCACGCCCGCGTTGATCATCAGTTGAAAGTATTCGCGCGCCGGCCATTCGACGTCGAAATAGTTTTTGATAAAAGCGGCGCGATCCTGGTCCACGGTCTCCGCAAGTTCAATCGATTCCTCCTCGCTCTTGCCTTGCCGCTGAAGCCGTTGCACCTTCTCCGCAAACGGCGCATACAGAAAAACATGAAACACGTCCGGGGCATCATGCAGGTAATATGCAGAGCCGCGGCCGACGATCACGCATTTTCCTTCCGCCGCAGCCTGGCGGACCAGTTGTTCCGTCACGGCGCGAATGCCCTCCGCATCCGCCAGCTTCAAGCGATGCGTGTTGAGGCTTCCTTCGAAACTGCCGCGCAAAAAGGCTTTGAAGAGACGATAGTATAGTGGGTCGCGCCGCTCCTCATTCTGTTCCACGTGCAGTTTGTCGCAATCCAGGTGACGGGCAATTTCCGTGGTCAACAGTTGATCCCATAGTTTCCAGCCCAAACGTTCGCAGACTTTTGCCGCGATCTCGTTTGCGCCGCTCCCGTATTCCCGCTCGATGGTCAGCACTTTGATCATGGATTTAATCTTCGCGCATCAGCCGGCAGCGATCTCCCCTCCCGCGCCGGGATCGTTTTTTCGCACGATGAAGGTCAACAAGAACATGATAGCCGCTGCCACCGCCAGCACCATGTAGGTGTCGATATAGGCCAGCGTCTGCGATTGGACCAGGACGGACTGATAAATACGCCCGTATGCTTGCGCCCGGGCATCGGGCGGCGTGGCTCCCGCGTGGAGCAGCTGCTGGCTCAGCCCTTGGAGCTGATTGCGGAAGGCGGGATCATAGTTGGTGGCATGATACGTCAGAACGGTCTGGTGGAACTGGGCGCGGCGGGCGAGCATGGTGGTTACCATAGAGGTTCCCACACTACTGCCGATGTTGCGCATGAAGTTCACGAGTCCGGAGACCGTGTTTCCCTTCTCCGCCGGCAGCCCAATATACGCCGCCAGCGTGATTGGAACAAACAGAAATCCCAATCCAAAGGCTTGCGCCACGCGCAGCCAAGCCGCCGATTTAAAGCTGATCAGCAGATCGATATCTTTAGTGGAAAAATACATACCGGCTGCCAAACAAAGCCAGCCGAACGCCATGATGTATTTGGTTGGGACTTTGGTGGTGAGCTGCCCCACAATCGGCATCTCAAACAGAATCACCAAGCTCGCTCCGGAAAGCACCAGGCCCGCGGATTCCGCAGTGTACCCCATCAGCGTTTGCAGGTACTGCGGCATCATCACCAGGCTGCTGAACAGCAGCACGCCGAGGAAAAACATCATGAGGCTCGCTAAGGCGAAGTTGTAGTTCTTGAACATTCGCACATCGATGATGGGCGAGTCGTGATTCCATTCCCAGATGACTAATGTGATCAGGCACGTTGCGGAAATCACCATGAGAGTAACGATGAAGTGCGATCCAAACCAGTCGTCTTCCTGCCCTTTATCGAGCAGAACCTGGAGCGCGCCGATGCCCAGCGCGAGCAGCGCAACGCCGATGTAGTCGATGCGAATGCCCGCGCTGCGCAGCCTAGCGAGATAGGGCGGGTCCTCCACCATCCGCATCACCAGAAGCAACGTCATAATCCCGACCGGTAAATTGATATAGAAAACCCAGCGCCAGGAGTAGTTGTCGGTAATCCAACCGCCGAGCGTCGGGCCGATGGTCGGCGCCATGATGGCCGTGATGCCATAGAGCGCGAACGCCAAACCACGTTTCTCCGGCGGGAAAATGTCCGCAAGAATCGCTTGTGCCATGGGCTGAAGGCCGCCGCCGCCGGCGCCTTGCATGACGCGAAAGAGAATCAGCATTCCCAAACTCGCCGCCGCACCGCATAGCAGCGAACTCAGCGTGAATAGGAAGATGCACACCAGGAAGAAGCGCTTGCGTCCGAAGCGCGTCGCCAGCCATCCGCTGATCGGAAGAACGATCGCGTTCGAAACCAGATAAGACGTGAGCACCCACGTGCTTTCGTCATTGCTGGCGCCGAGACTCCCGGCCATGTACGGCAACGCGACGTTGGCGATGCTGGTGTCAAGCACCTCCATGAACGCGGCCATCGCAACGACGACGGCTACCAGCCATGGATTGAATTTCGGCGTCCAGACTTCGGTGGTTGGGGCCATGGCTCACGCTACTGAAGGTAAACTTTTGGATCTACCGACAGGCCCGGCCGCAGCCGATGATCGCGGTTTTCGCCGGGATCGAGATTGATGCGAACCGGCACCCGCTGCACGACTTTTACGTAATTTCCGGTCGCGTTCTCGGGCGGCAGCAGGCTGAGTTTCGATCCACTGGCGCCTCCGATCTGTTCGACGATGCCTTTGTACCGTTTATCGTAGGCGTCCACGGTGAACTCGACGCGCTGTCCTGGCTTCATGCGGCTGAGTTGTGTTTCCTTGAAATTCGCGATAATCCAGACGTCGTCTAGCGGGACGACGGCCAGCAATTGCTCGCCCGGCGAAACATTTTCGCCGATCTCCACAGTCTTCTTGCTGACGATGCCGGTGGCGGGCGCAACGATGGTGCAGTAACTCAGGTTCAACTTCGCCTGCTCCACCAGCGCTTTTTTCTGCGCCACCTCGGCGAGGGCAGATTTGGCGCGCGTCTCACTGGCCGCCACCTGTTCAGGTGCGGTTTTGGCCGCATCGATCGACGCGTCCGCTTGCGCGATCCGTTCTTTAGCCTGATCCACGACGCTTTGCGCTACCACGACATTTTGTTGAGCTTCGGCCACCGCCGACCGGCGTGAATCCCGGGTGGCCTGCGCTGCCTCCGCAACGTCCACGGCGGTATCGTACTGCTGACGGGAAATCTCGTCCTTATCGACCAGCGGCTTATAGCGGCGGACGTCGTCATTGGCCTTGGCCAAGTTGGCTTGCGCTTCACGCACGCCGTCATTGGCTGAAGCCAGGCGGGCGCGAGCCGCGTTGAGCTGACGCTCGGCGCCCAAGAGGAATGCGGTCGCGTCGGCGCGGCCGGACGTGGCCGTTTTCAATTGGCTTGCTGTGGTAGTGCTGGTGATCGGGATCGTGATGCGCGACGTTTCGAGCGCCGCCTCCGCGTCGGCCAGATCCGCTTCTGCCTTGTCGAGCGCAACCTGGTAATCGCGCGGATCGATCTGCACCAGCACATCGCCGGCTTTTACGGATTCCTCGTCCTGCGCCTCCACATCCATCACGTGACCGCTGATGCGGGCGCTCACCGCGTCAATATGGCCGTCCACCTCCGCATCGTCGGTGCTTTCGTAGGTGTTCAGGTACCGCCAAAAGAAGAACCCGGAAACCGCCAGAATAATCACGATCGCGGAAAATATCGCGACCCGGCCCCATTTGCCGCCCTTACGAGTGATCCTCTTTTCCTTTAAAGGTTCAGCCATGTCACTTCACCTCAATCACGCGTTGAATCCCTTGTTCGGCTCCGCCCAGCGCACGCGCCAACGCCACTTTTGCGAGATTGTGGCCGTACAGTGCGGCGATCAAGTTATCGTTGGCAGTGGCGACGGACTCCTGGGCCTGGACCACCTCGATATTGTCGGTGACACCGGCAGAAAACCGGTCGCGCGCCTGCACCAAGGTCTGATTCGCCAGATCCAGATTGCTTTCCGCCACCGCGACTTGATCGGCGGCCGTGCGAATATCCAGAAACGCAGTGCGAACCTGATAGTCGATCTGAGCGCCCAAGTCGGCGAGTTCATCCTGGCGTTGCTTTAAAGCCGCCTTGGCCTGGATGACGTCGGCGCTGATGCGCCCGGCGTCGAAGATGTTGAACTTCGCAGCAGCGACAAATGTGAACGTGCCATGCGAGTTTGCAAGGGAGGTTCCGACGTCGCCGTAATCAGCCGTGATGACGCCCGTCGGATACCGCTGGCCACGGGCGGCTCGGACGGTGTCTTCCGCGGCCCGCACCAGGGCTTCGTAGCTCTGATAATCGGCGCGCTGTTCCCGCGCAGTACGCAACGCCTGCTCTTGCGTGATGGATGTCAGCGGCGAAAACGGTATGGTTTCGGCGACATTGAAATCCTGGCCGGATGGCAACCCGATCAGGCGGCCCAGCGTCAGCTTGTCCTTGGCGAACTGATTGTCCTGAGCGAGCAACCGTTGTTGCTGCTGCTTCAGCTCCACTTGCGAGCGCAAAACGTCGATGGCGGGCGATGTCCCGGCGCTATGCTGATCGTTGGCGCGATCGTAGAGCGCTTGCGCCGTCTGCACCTGGGACCTGATGGCAAGGGATCGCGACGCATCTGCGATGATCTGCAGGTACCCCGCCGCTACCGCCTGGACAACCAAATCGCGCGCGTCCTGAACCGAAAGACGGGCGGCGCGCTCGCTCTCCTGAGCCGACCGGTAGCTCTTTCTGGCTGAATAATCGAACGCGTTCCAGGAGGCGTAGGCACGAGCGTCCGTGTAATGGAAGGGGCCGACGATGCTGGGAATGTAAACTCCCGGAAACGAGAAATCGAAGCCAATCGTTTTCAGGTTGAGTTGCTCTTCGGTCTGGCTCACCTGGCCGTTGACCGACGGCAGCAAGGCACTGAGCGATTGGAGCCGCTGTCCGCGGGCGATCTCACTCGCGGAATCGCTGACCAGCAGCCCGAGATTCGCCTTCAGGCCACGATCGACGGCTCCCCGGAGCGTCAACGATATGGGCGCGGACGTTGCGGTTCCCGTGGGAACGCTGCCTTGGAATTGGTTCTCCTGACCCAGCATCGTCAGAGACAGCATTGCCAAGCCCGTGAGCCTCCAAATCATTCTAGTGGATACTATGCAGGAGTGAACAGTAGAAGCCATCACTCCATTTAACGATCTTTCGGTACCCCGGATCGTGAGCCTGCTAGGTACCACGAAAGTGGTACCGAAAAAAATCCAAAAGAATTTGCTCAGTCTCCAGACGCCCCGATTTTCCGGCCGGGCGTCCGGCTCATGGTTGACAGCTTCGGACTCTGAAGTCACCATGAAGAATACCCGCAGCCAAGGACGAGCTTACGTTGGCAACCCGAACACTGCTGCTCTTGCTTTGCTTTGCCGTGTTCTCGTGCGCGCAGCTCTACACGGGCTCGGTCACCGGCATCGTGACGGACCCTTCCGGAGCCATCGTGCCGGGAGCCATGGTCATACTGACCGATATCGATCGAGCCACAGAGAGCGTGGATAAGACAGACAGCGCCGGCCGGTATCTGTTTCGGTCGATGCCGCCGGGCAATTATTCTTTGCGCGTAACCGCTGGTGGCTTCCAAGCGTTCAACATCGCCAGAATCGTGATCGACGTGAATGCATCGGTGACGGCCAATGCATATTTGGAGCTGCATCCCAGGGAATCGAACGTCGCCGTAGTGGCGCAAGCGTCGCTCCTTTCCGAAGATGCCGCCGTCAGCCAGACCTTAAACCTCGAGTTGATCAACGATCTTCCGCTGGTGAATCGCAATCCGTTCGATCTCGCGTTCCTCGCTCCAGGCGTTTCCCAGGCCCCCGGCAGCACCTACGGCAACAACGTGAGCACTCCCGGATTCATTACGAATTTTGTTTCCGACGGCAGCCGCAATGCACAGGCCGGCGTGCTCCTGGACGGCGTCAGCGTGATGAACAGCGACAACAACCCCGGCGTGCAAAAAGCGCTGTATGTCCCGCCGGTGGAGGCAATTCAGGAGTTCACGATCCAGCAGGCCAATTTCAGCGCCGAGTTCGGCAATAGCGGCGGCAACATCGTCAACGTCGTGACGAAATCGGGAACCAATGAATACCACGGCCAACTCTTCGAGTTCTTCCGCAACAACGATCTCAACGCGAATAATTTCTTCGCCAATACCGCCGGCCTCCAGCAGCCGCACCTCACCCGTAACGACTTCGGCGTCACCGCGGGAGGGCCGATCTTTAAAAACAAGACCTTCTTCTTTTTCGATTTCAACGGAATCCGTGCGCTCACCGGCGCGACAAGCTCAATTGCCGGCGTCCCGGACCAAACAGAGCGCGCTGGAAACTTCGGCGAGTTATGCGGGCGCGCAGGTGGCACGTTCGACGCGGCGGGTGTCTGCTCCAACCCCGCGGGCCAGATCTACGACCCCTACACCAGCCAACCCAACGCGCAGAACCAGGCGTCCAACCGCGCGCCGATTCCATTCGATAACCTCGCCACTTATATCAGCCCCGGCAATCCCAACATCCCTTTCGGCCTGGGAGATTTGCCCGCGACGCCCGGCAACCTGATCGATCCGGTGGGAGCCAAATTGATGCAAGCTTTCCCCCTCCCGAATCTCAACGTTGGAACCGCCGCCTACAACCCGTATCACAACTGGGTGGGAACGGCTTCGAGCCCCTACAACCAGCAATCGTTTGATATCAAGCTCGATCAGCATTTCAACGACAAGAACAGCGTGAGCATCCGCTTCTCACACGAATGGGACGCGGGCGAAAATCCCAATTTCTTCGGAAGCGTCTACGACACAAACACGCAGGGACTGACCAAACATTCCGCTTTGGTGGGCGATGTCAATTATCTGCGCACCTTCAACCCAACCACGTTGTTGAGCGTCTCGCTCGGATATGCGCACAACTGGTATCCCACCGATGGCGTGGCGGCATCCTTCGGCGGATATGACCCGGTGAAAGAGCTCGGAATGCCGTCGTACATGGATACTTCGGGCTTTTTGACCCCGCCTTCAATCTGGCTGTTCAGCGCCTATGGCTGCAGCGGCTTCAACGGCTGCATCGGCGGCCAGGCATATTCCATTCTCAAGTTCGCGAGCGAAACCGGGCATTTGGTTGGATCGTTGGATCATGTCGTCGGCAAGCACGAGATCAAGGTCGGCGGCGAATTGCAGCGGCATCGGATCGGCTTCCTGCAAGCGGCGGCGCCCAATGGCCTGTTCGCTTTTACCAGCAACGGAACCGCGTCCGGGATCGGCGGCGCCGGCGGCGATGCGTTGGCCGGCTTGATGATCGGCTACGTCGACAACGCTTTCACCGAATACGAGATCCCCCCGTTCACCACAACGCAAAATTATCAAGTGGGCGGATTCATTCAGGACAATTGGCGCTTAAGCACACGTCTGACGCTCAATCTGGGCTTTCGCTACGACGTCGACACGCCTCGCACCGAGCGCTACAACCAGATGAGTTACTTCGATCCGTCCGCGCCGGCGCCGATCTCGGTTCCCGGATTGAACCTGCAGGGCGCGGTCGAGTACGCGGGCGTCGATGGAAATCCGAGAACCGAGTTCAACACCTACTGGGGCGAAGTTGGCCCGCGGTTCGGCTTCGCTTATCAAATTTTCGATCGCACGGTCCTGCGCGGCGGCTATGGTATCTACTACGATCCTTCCGACGTCGGCGTGGTGGGCAATGCGGTCACGGGCGGTTTTCTTGGATTTGATGCGATAACAACGGGTGTCAACAACGTGCCTTCCATGCCTTGGCTGCCGCTGGAATTTCTGCGCAATCCTTTTCCATTCGGCATCCAGACCGCAATAGGCAGCCGGGGCGGAGCCTCCACCGATCTCGGACAGGCCATCAGCGGCATCCCGGTTCGAAACCTGAATCAAACCCCGCAGGAACAATCCTGGAGCTTCGGTATTCAGCGGCAACTCCCCTGGTCGGTGTTGCTGGACGCCGAATACATTGGAAGAAAAGGAACGCATCTCTATGCGATGGGCTATGCGGACCAACTGGACGCGCTGCCGCCAGCCATTGCGAATGCGTTTCGCGCCGATCCGTCCTTTTATCTGGCGCAGATCCCGAACCCGTTTCAGGGCGTCATCACCGGCAGTCCGGATTTATCCGGCGCCACCATCGCGCGCTGGAAACTCTACGTTCCTTATCCGCAATACAGCTCCGGAACCGCGCCCGGAATCACCAGCAGCTTCGTCCCGTGGGCCAACTCTATTTACAACTCCGGACAGCTTCGGATCGAAAAGCGCTTCTCGGCTGGCGTACAGTTTCTTTTCAGCTACGTGTTTCAGAAAAGCTTGGATGACTCTTCGCTCGGATCGAGCGGTTACTCGTTCCTGACCGGCGGCTCAACCACCAGCGAATCCATGGCCCGCGATCCGAACAATCTGCGGCTGGATCGGTCCCTTTCCGCCTTCAGCATTCCCCAGATCGCTCAATTCAGTTTCCTGTATCAGTTGCCCTTCGGAAAACACCTGACGGGATGGCCCGGCGCACTGGCGCGTGGCTGGCAGCTGAACGGCATCTATCGAATCGACGACGGGCTACCCGTGCAGCTCTTCTTGTGCGGTGGTTGCAGTATCAGCCTGCCTACCTATGGCAACCAGTATCCGAATCTGTTGGCGCCTCTCGATGTCGCCGGGACAGGTAACTTGAATCAGTATTTCGCCAACCCGCAGATGGCGGTCAAACCCGCGCCTTATTCCGATGGCGATGCGCCGCGCGTCTTGCCGAATGCGCGCATTCCCGGCACCGACAATCTCACGGCGTCCCTGTTTAAAGAGATCCCTCTGGAGTTCCGAGAGGGCGCGAGGCTCGAGATCCGCCTGGAAGCTTTCAACGCGCTAAACCGCGTTCAATTCGGGCCGCCCGACACCAACGTAGGCGATTCAACGTTTGGCGAGATTACCAGCCAGGCCAACCAGCCGCGGCAAGTCCAGATCGGCCTGAAGCTCTATTATTAGCCTGCGTTACCATGAAGTTTTAAGCGCCGGCCGTACCCGAATCGAACCACCCGAGGCCCCTCTTGGCGTACCGACACGACAGATCTCATCTGCGATGGAGAGTGCCTTGGTTGGTGCTCTTTGTTATTTTTCTGAACGGATGCGGATCGGCGCGGCCCAACGCGGCTCCTTCCATCGGATTCACACGCCTTCCGCGCGCCGACGAGGGCGGTACCGAAAGCCAGGCGGTGATCGAGGGTCACGTCGACGGCGCCCGCGCGGGCGAGCAGGTGGTTCTTTTCGCCAAAAGCGGGGCGGGTATTTGGTGGGTCCAGCCCTTCTTTGATCAGCCCTACACAGCCGTTCGGCCGGACCAGCAGTGGCGGAACCTGACACACCTGGGTACGGAATACGCTGCACTGCTCGTGGGGCCAGGGTACCATCCTCCGGAAACCACGGAGCGTCTGCCAGAAACCGGTGGGCCTGTGATCGCCGTGGTCACCGCCAAAGGCGAACCTTCCCCACGCCCCATCTCCCGTACTCTGCATTTCAGCGGCTATGAATGGGAGATCCGGGGAGTGCCGAGCAATCGCGGCGGCGCCACCAATAACTACGATCCTGCGAATGCCTGGACGGATACCGATGGGCGGCTGCATCTCCGCATCGCCCGCGGCCTGGGGGAGTGGACCTGCGCTGAGGTCACGCTTACGCGCAGCCTGGGATATGGATCCTATGTCTTCCACGTTCGTGACGTCTCTCAATTGGAGCCGGCCGCCGTTCTTGGCATGTTCACCTGGGACGATTCTGTGGCCGACGTGAATCATCGAGAGATGGACACTGAGATCAGCCGCTGGGGCGATCCGGACGACAAGAACGCCCAATACATCGTGCAGCCCTACTACGTGCCGGCGAATGTCGTTCGGTTTTCGGCGCCATCCGGGCCGCTCACGGTTTCGTTCCGCTGGGAACCGGGGCGTGTCTCTTTCAAAACGGTTCGCCGGCCACGGGGCGAAACAGTAACTCAGCATACGTTTACATCGGGGGTTCCACTGCCCGGTGGCGAAGCGGTCCATATAAACCTGTATGTCTTCGCCAACAAGAAAAACCCGATGCAGCACGGGGCCGAGGTGGTGATTGAGAAATTTGAATACCTGCCTTGACCGTCGGCGCTGGCTTCGTTTTTGGTTTTTGACCCTCGGCGCGCTCTGGTTGGCTCCGAGCGCACACCCGATGGATCCCAACCGGGCGATGTCCCAATATATCCGCGACCATTGGGGCCAGGAACAAGGGTTTCCGCGCGGCCCGGTCTACGCGATCACTCAAACACCGGATGGTTACCTGTGGATCGGCACGGAGGCCGGGCTGGTTCGCTTCGATGGCTGGAATTTCGTGTTGGTTGACGATCCCTCCCGGACCTTCCAGATCACAAACGTTCTCGGATTGGAGCCCGCGGCCGGCGGAGGCTTGTGGGTCCGCTTACAAGGCGCAACTTTGTTGCTCTACCGCAACGGCAGGTTCGAGAGCGCTCCTCGAACCGGATCGGACGCCAGCGTTACAGCGATGTCCCGCACGGCCGGCGGTGAGCTTCTAATCGCAAAGAACGGAGGACCCATCCTCACCTTTCGCGGCGGCTACAAAAGCGAAAAATTCGCAATGCTCGATTCCGGCGGCTCGCTTCCTCGCTCCCCCGTGCTATCTCTCGCTCAGACGCAGGACGGGCAACTCTGGGTGGGAACGCGCGACGCGGGATTGTTCCGGTCGTTGAACGGCGAAATCGTTCCGATCCGCAGCGGGCTCCCGGATACCAAGATCAACTGCTTACTTCCGGACGGCGATCACGGGCTGTGGATTGGCACCGACAACGGCATCGTGCGCTGGAACGGCGCGGAACTTACCCGGGCCGGCCTGCCGCCCGATCTGGATCGCTTCCAAGCCCTCGCCATGATTCGCGATCGCGACGGAAACCTGTGGGTTGGCACGGATTCCCGTGGATTGTTGCGGCTGAACGGCGCGGGAGTAGCATCGTTGAATGAGAAAGGCGAGCCATCTTTAGCCGTAACGGCAGTCTTTGAAGACCGCGAAGGAAACCTGTGGACCGGCAGTGCGAGCGGCCTCGAGCGCCTCCGCGATAGCCCGTTCGTTTCCTATTCGACGCCCGAGGGTCTGCCCACCGACGGCAGCAATCCGGTGTTTGTCGACCAGGAAAACCGCATGTGGTTCGCTCCGGTTACGGGCGGCCTCTGGTGGGTGAAGAACGGACAACACGGCAGCGTGACCCAGGCCGGGCTGGATAAAGACATCGTCTATTCAATCGCCGGCGGAGACGGAGAGCTCTGGCTCGGCCGGCAACGCGGCGGCCTGACCCGATTTCAATGGCAGAGCGGTGCGGGCGATAGCACCTTTCGGACCCGCACCTACACCAGCGCCGATGGGCTCGCTCAAAACAGCGTTTACTCGGTATACGTGAGCCGCGATGGAACCGTTTGGGCGGGAACTCTGAGCGGGGGCGTGAGCAGATTGAAGGATGGAAAATTCACCACCTACACGATCGCGCAGGGTCTGGCGTCGAATACGGTTGTATCCATTCTCGAAACATCGGATGGCATCCTGTGGTTCGCCACTCCGAATGGCTTGAGCGCGCTCGCCAAGGACCGCTGGATTTCCTATGCGCCGCGCGATGGATTGCCGTCGGAAAACATCAATTGTCTGTTCGAGGATTCCGCCGGCGTACTCTGGGTGGGAACCTCCGCGGGCCTCGCCTTCCGCAGCTCCGGGCAGTTTCATGGCATCGCCGCTGTCCCGGAGCAGTTGCGCGAGCAGATTTTTGGGATCGCGGAAGATCGCTATGGTTCGCTCTGGATCGCAACCTCCAACCGTGTACTGCGCATCGACCGCGGGAAGCTGATGCGCGGTTACTTGGCGGAGGGAGACATCCGGGAGTTCACTATCGCCGACGGTTTGCGCGGCAGCGAAGGAGTGAAGCGCCAGCGATCGGTGGTCTCAGATTCTCTGGGGCGGATCTGGTTTTCGTTGAATCGCGGAATTTCCGTCGTGGACCCGGCCCGCCTCAACCGGGACAACGCCCCGGTGATCGTGCATATCCAGTCCATCGCCGCGGACAATATCCCGATCGCCATGGACTCCTCCATCCGCATCCCGCCCGGCCGCCGGCGCGTCACCTTCGATTTCGTAGGCTTAAATCTCTCGGTTCCCTCTCGCGTGCGCTATCGGTTCAAACTTGACGGGTTCGATCGCGACTGGAACGGCCCCGTGCAGCGGCGGGAGGCCATTTACACCAATCTGGATCCCGGTACCTATCGCTTTCATGTACTCGCAAGCGACAGCAACGGCCTGTGGAATGGGCGCGAGGCCACGCTCGGGTTCGAGATGGCGCCGGCATTCTGGCAAACCTGGTGGTTTCGTGCGTGCGTCATCCTGGCTTGTGCGCTCGCGATCCTGGCCATCTATCGCCTCCGGCTGCGTCAGCTCACGCATCAGTTGAACGTGCGTTTTGAAGAACGGCTCGGCGAACGGACGCGCATCGCGCAAGACCTGCATGACACCCTGCTGCAAGGCTTTCTGAGCGCCTCCATGCAATTGCACGTGGCCGTAAATCGTCTGCCCCCCGAATCGCCGTCGCGAACCTCGCTCAACCGCGTGCTCCAGCTCATGAGCCAGGTGATTGAAGAGGGCCGGAACGCGGTGCGTGGACTGCGATCGTCCCAAAGCGCTTCGTTGAACCTGGAAAACGCCTTTGCCCAGATTCAACAGGAACTCGCCATTGAGGACGATGTGGGGTTTCGCGTGATCGTAGACGGCCAGCCCCAGCCGCTGCACCCGCTGCTGCGCGACGAGGTCTACCGCATCGGCCGCGAAGCTTTGGTGAACGCGTTCCAGCATTCGCAGGCCAAGAGCATCGAGATCGAGGTCGAATACGCTGCCCGGCGGTTGCGCCTCCTGGTGCGCGATAACGGCCGCGGGATCGATCCGCAGACGCTTCAGTCGGGACGCGAGGGACATTGGGGTTTGCCTGGGATGCGGGAGCGAGCCGAGAGAATCGGCGCCACCTTCCACGTCTGGAGCAGGCCCTCGGTCGGCACCGAAGTGGAATTGTTGGTCCCCAGCCATCTGGCCTTCCAGTCCCGCTCCCCGCATCGCACATTTCGATGGTTCTCGCGGCTGTATTCCGGTGGTTCCAATCGTGCCGCGGCGGCATCGAATAGGAACGAGACCCAGCTGAATGAGAAAGAGCGATGAGCGATCAGGCCCGTATCCGCGTCCTTAGCGTCGACGACCACCCGCTGCTGCGCGAGGGCATTGCGGCCATCATCAACGACCAGCCGGACATGCTGGTGGTAGCGGATGCATCCAATGGGAACGAAGCCTTGCAGAAGTTCCGTGAGGTTCAGCCGGATGTCACGCTGATGGATCTGCGCCTTCCCGACATCAGCGGCATTGACGCCATGATCGCCATCCGTTCGGAATTCGCCGGCGCCCGCATCATCATGCTCACCACGTTTGAAGGAGACGTCGAGATCCAGCGCGCGCTCGAAGCCGGCGCCATGGGCTACCTGCTCAAAAGTATGCCTCCCCACCATCTGCTGGACGTGATCCGGCAGGTCCACGCGGGCAAGAAACGCGTGCCCTCCGAAGTTGCAACCCACCTCGCCGAACACCTCAGCGACGAAGCTTTGACCGCCCGTGAAATCGATGTTTTACGGCACGTGGCCGGAGGTAATCGCAACCGCGATATCGCCGAGCGGCTGTATATTTCCGAGGAAACGGTCAAAGTTCATATCAAACACATCATGGAGAAGCTGGGCGCCAATGATCGCACGCAAGCCGTTGCGATTGCTGTGCGGCGCGGCATTATCCAACTCTAAGGCCGCCCTGCCGGATACCACGAAAGTGGTATGCAAAAATTCCAAGCTATCGGGATTCCTTTTTGGGTGCGGTCACTTACTGTGTATGTAGGTGCGTTTCAAGAAGTACAAAGAAAACGGAGGAAAGGCCACCTGCAACGTTTATTCTCGGCGTTCCCGGGTGGGTGGCCCGGCGTAGGTCTCCTGTTGCTGCGCGCGGCCATCGGCCTCGTGACGCTTGTTCAGGGCGTGTTTTATCTCACCGATAAGCCAGGCACTCTCACGGGTGTGTGGATCGGGGCTGTCATCGAACTCGCGTCCGGCAGCGCATTGCTGATCGGTCTCCTCACGCCCATTGCCGGTGTCATTGCGGGTTTGGGCACCCTTGGCATTGGATTTTCTTTCTTGCCGGCCCCGGTCCCGAATCTGTTTGAAGCAAAATTGACCCTCGCTTTGACAGGCATCATGATTATTGCCGTGATCTTCCTGGGCCCAGGGCGGTATTCTCTGGATGCGCGCCTGTTCGGACATCGGGAAATCATCATTCCCCCTTCGCCCCGGCGGCGTGAAGATTAGCCGCGCTTAACCCAGTCTCACCTAGCCCAATCCTAGTACCACAATCGAGTTATTCGCTTCCGCGCCGACAGTGGTAGTGAAAAAGCCTCCCATCTTGGGATGATTCTCCGGCTGTAATACCGCAAATTAAGTTATCGAGACTTAATGCGCCACGTATCGCGCATGAGCAGGAGCATTCAATCATGGCTACTTTGGCAACTACGATTCCCATTTCCCGGCGCGAGCCCCCGCGGTCCGAAAACGAACTCGTCGGCTCGAGCCTCGGGATGCGCCGGGCCTTGAACGCGGTCAGCGTTGTGGCTCCCACCGATTCGGCCGTCTTGATTCAAGGCGAGACCGGGACCGGCAAGGAGCTCATCGCCCGCGCGGTCCACGACCAGAGTCCTCGCCGGCACGAACGTTTCGTAACGCTTAACTGCGCCGCGATTCCGAGCGGATTGATCGAGAGCGAGCTGTTCGGCCACGAGCGCGGAGCCTATACCGGCGCGCTGAACTCCGCCGTCGGCCGCTTTCAACTGGCGCATCAAGGAACGCTATTTCTGGACGAGATCGGGGACATGCCACTCGAGCTACAGCCCAAGCTGTTGCGTGTACTTCAGGAACAGGAATTCGAAAGGCTCGGCAGCACGCACACCGTTCGCGTCGACGTTCGCATTGTGGCCGCGACGAACCGGGATCTTTCAGCTCTGGTTCAAGAACGCCGCTTCCGGTCGGACCTGTTCTACCGGCTGCACGTTTTCCCGATTGCGCTGCCGCCTCTGCGCGAGCGCGCCGACGATATTCCGCTTCTGGTGCGCACCTTCGTTCGCAAATTCGCCGAACGCATGAACAAGCAGATCGACATTATCCCGGAAGAAGTGATGGAGCGTCTCAAGTATCACAGTTGGCCGGGAAACATTCGTGAGCTGCAAAACTTCATCGAAAGGTCCGTGATCCTGTCGCCGGGACCGGTGCTGCATGCGCCGCTGGGCGATCTCCAACGTCCGGACGCACCCCGGCCCGCCGCTCGCTTGACTCTGGCCGACGCCGAGCGCGCCCATATTCTGGAAGTGCTGCACGCCGTGGATTGGGTGGTAGGCGGCCGCCGCGGCGCCGCTGCCCGGCTGGGTTTGCCTCGCACCACGCTTCTCCATCGCATGCAAAAGTTGGGCATCGCGCCGCAACAACGTCAACAAAACCAGTCTGCAGAAGACCAAATGTAATCACCCCTGCGGCTGTGCAACCGCCGCACAAAACGAAGTCGTTCCGATTCAAGGAGGAAAACGATGATTTTGGATGTCTTCACTCTGTTTCACGTGGCGTTGAGTTTGGTTGGGATCGCTGCGGGTGTCGTGGTGCTTGCAGGGCTGCTCGTGGCCGAACGGCGCGATGGCTGGACGTCTGTTTTTCTGATCACTACCGCGGCCACCAGCGTTACCGGGTTTATGTTCCCGTTCCACGGCTTCACGCCTGGTATTGCGATCGGCATCCTTTCGGTCATAATCCTCGCCATCGCAATCCCTGCCCGCTATCACTTCCATTTGGCGGGCGCATGGCGCAGAACGTACGTGATCACCGCGGTGCTGGCCCTGTACCTGAATGTTTTCGTACTGGTGGTGCAGCTCTTCAGGCGAGTGCCGGCGCTGAAAGCGATTGCGCCCACGCAATCGGAACCGCCCTTCGCCGTGACTCAGCTCGCTGTGCTGGTGCTGTTCCTGGTGCTTGGAACCCTCGCCACAATTCGGTTTCAACACGAGCCGCTCCACGCGGCTTGAGGACAGCCAAGGAACCCGGCCCTCCCGTGCTTCGTCAATACGCTGCGTGCACCGGGGCTAGCGCCGCCCGACTTGCGACGGCTGGTTAGCTTCGGATCTCAGATTGCCAGCGTTCGCCGTGAACCCGAGAAAGAGCGTAGCCAGCAACACGGCCCGGCAAACGCTCGATTTGCAGATCGCAGCCGGCCGATGCCCGCTGGCGTTCGTTTTAGGCTCGGGAAGGGGCGCCCCAAGAATACGCTCGGCCAGAACGCGGGAAGTTTTCGAGTTTGCAACGAACTGAGCACCTTCCTCGTACCAGCGGGCAAGTAACGACTCGCCCTGTTCATCGACACTGCTGACCAAACTGATGTCGATAATTGGCCTCCGATGTCCAATGAGTGACGACGAAGTACGCCAGACCTGTTCCAGCCGCCGCGCCCCTTCGCCGTTCATGCATCCAGTCAATTCAAAGCGGATCGCGCTGGGGCTATCGTGGATGTAATATTCGAGCGGTTGCCTGTTCATAAGGTCACATGCGATCAGATGCACGTAAGCGGCCGCGCGATGCTCCGAACTCGATTTGAGCGTGCAACCGCAACTTTGGGTCACGCGCCCATGTCGTGTCGCGCCATACAGCGTCCCATTCACGACGGACGGCCCGTCGATAACGGAGCCTCCGCTCGCGAAGCTTGCCGCGGATTTGAGCTGAGAGCCGCCAAAGAACTAACAGCACAAGTTAACCCGAGGACTTACAATCGACGCGGTGTGTCCCCTAATGGTCAGGTCTTTGAGTAGCTGGAAGTAAACCTATCTTGAGCCATCGCCAAGATCTTGAGGGCAGTAGTTTTGTGGGAGTTCTGCTGGCCGCAAGCTTGTGGCAATGCGCCTGCTACGGTTGTGTTCGTGGTGTGGAACGCTGGCTCGGCGGCGCAGGAGGAATCATGCTTCGCGAACTATTGAACACCCAAAACGATTGCTCTCTAGCTTCAGCTCGAAATTGGACGAGACAACAGAAGGGCGAAGGATTTGAGTATCACATCCTAGCGGTCGCGCTAGCGTTCCTGATCTTGGTCCGGGATGCAGGATATTTCTAGAGTAAGGAGTTGTTATGTTCCGCTTCCCACTGACCCAACGCCCACAGACTTCTCGGGAACCGTTCAGCGTACAGACGCTCGGGAAGGCTTCGCGGCTGCGCGGCGCCACCGTCACCGAGAGCATCTGTCCCTACTGCGCCGTGGGATGCGGACAGCTTATTTACAGCAAGGGCGGCGAGATCATCGACATTGAAGGCAACCCCGATAGTCCCATCAGCGGGGGCCACTTGTGCCCGAAAGGGGCCAACGCCTATCAGCTCGCCGTCAATTCGCACCGCGTCAAGCAGGTCCTCTACCGCGCTCCCAACTCCGATCACTGGGAGACGAAGACCATGGACTGGGCGCTGGACCAGATTGCCCAGCGCGTGAAGGCGACCCGCGACGCCGATTTCACCACGCGCGACGAACAAGGCCGCCTGCTCAACTCGGTGCGCAGCATCGGCACGCTGGGTGGGGCGACGATTGACAACGAAGAGAATTACCTAATCAAAAAATTGTTCGGCGGCGGCTTGGGAGTGGTATCGATCGAAAACCAGGCCCGTATATGACACAGCGCCTCGGTGCCCGGTCTGGGCGCCTCTTTCGGCCGCGGCGCGGCGACCAACTATCAGCAGGACATGGCCAACAGCGATTGCATCCTGTTCATGGGATCGAACCTGGCGGAGGCGCAACCGGTCGGCTTCCGCTGGCCCATGAAGGCGAAGGAGAATGGCGGGACGCTGATCCACGTCGATCCGCGCTTCACACGCATGTCGGCGGTGTGCGACGTTTACGTCGGCATTCGCTCCGGGAGCGACATCGCGTTCCTCGGCGGCCTGGTGAATTACGTCTTAAGCAACAACCGTTGGTTTCACGAATACGTCGCGGCCTACACCAACGCTTCCACCATCATCGAGAAAGCTTTCCGGGATACCGAAGATCTGGCGGGGCTCTTCAGCGGCTTCGAGCAGCAGCACGATTCCCCCAACGGATCCTATGATGCCAGGCAGGGCCATTGGGGCTACGAGGAGTCCGTAAACGGGCACATGGAGGAGTCGGCAAAAGACCCCCACGGGCGTTTCGGCCACTGCATGGATGGCAGCGGTGAACCATACACTTCCCCGTACGGAGACCTGACGGCCGCGGAGCGCGATCCTACGTTGCAGCATCCGCATTGCGTAATGCAGATCCTGCGCCGGCACTTCGCCCGCTACACGCCGGAAGTGGTTTCCCAGGTGTGCGGCTGCAGTCAGGACGAGTTCGTGCGCGTGGCCGAATTGCTCTGCACCAACTCCGGACGCGAGCGGACCACCTGCATCGCCTACGCGCTGGGCTGGACCCAGCACACCACCGGCGTGCAGATCATCCGTACTGCCGGCATCTTGCAATTGTTGCTCGGCAACATGGGCCGGCCCGGCGGCGGCATTATGGCTCTGCGCGGCCACTCCACCATCCAGGGCGCGACCGACGTCTCCACTTTGTACGACACACTCCCGGGCTACCTGCCGCAACCAGCTGCGCACACGCCTGAGCACGAAAATCTGACTTGTTATATCGATTATGGAGGGATGCCTACCGGCTATTGGGCGAACTTCAGTAAATTTATTGTTAGCCTGCTCAAGGCGTGGTACGGCGACGCAGCCATGCCCGGAAACGACTTCGGGTTTTCCTGGCTGCCGCGCGTGGACGGCGACTACTCGCACCTGGCTTACTTCGATCGCATGGCCAAGGGAGACGTCGATGGCTACTTTCTCTTTGGTCAAAACCCCGGTGGCGGCGGACCCAACGCGGGCTTGCATCGCGCTGGTCTGCGCAAACTGAAGTGGCTCGTGGTGCTCGATTGGTTTGAGACCGAGAGCGCCACTTTCTGGAAGAACGATCCGAATGGCCCTCCGCCGTCTGAGATCGGGACCGAGGTCTTCTTCATCCCCGCGGCAGCGGCTCCAGAGAAGGAGGGCAGCTTAACCAACACGCAGCGGCTGATTCAATGGCACAAGAAAGCCGTCGATCCGTCCGGCGATTGCCGCTCCGACGCCTGGTTCGTTTACAACCTGGGCAAGCGTCTTAAGCAGCTTTACGCCGGGTCCACCGATCCCAAGGACCAGCCGCTGCTGAACCTCACCTGGGATTACGATTTCGACGAGCAACCGCGTCTGCCCGATGGCACACTCAGCCGCATTGAGGGAGAGCCAGACCTTGCGAAGGTTCTCATGGAGATTAACGGGCACCGGCTGGATGAAATCGATCCGCGTACCAGGCGGCCTCGTCTGGTAAGCGGCTACTCGGAGTTGAAGGACGATGGCACAACGGCCTGCGGCTGCTGGGTCTACAGCGGCGTTTTTCCCGAGCCGGGTCGCAACCGGGCGAACGAACGCAAGATCACGGCCAATATTAAGGATGACCCGTTCCAGCCCGAATGGGGCTACGCTTGGCCGAACAATGTCCGTATCTTATATAACCGCGCCTCAGCCGATCCCGAGGGGCGGCCCTGGTCGGAACGCAAGAAGTTGGTCTGGTGGGACGCCGAGAAGCGGCGCTGGGCGGGACTGGACAAACCGGACTTCGAACTGGGGAAGCCGCCCGATTACCAACCGCCGCCTGGGGCGACGGGCATGGCCGCCATCGCGGGCGCCCAGCCATTCATCACCAAGGCCGATGGATTGGGCTGGCTATACTCGCCCGGCATCAAGGACGGGCCTCTGCCGGCCCATTACGAGCCAGTGGAGTCGCCGCTCGGCAACCTGCTCTATCCTAAACACAACAACAACCCAACGGTGCGCTTTTTCGAGGGACCGCTCAACCACATCGCGCACGCGCCCACAGCCGAGTATCCGGTGGTGGCCACCACGTTCCGTCTCACAGAGCATTACCTCAGTGGGCCCATGAGCCGCTTCAACAGCTGGCTGAACGAATTGCAACCAGCTATGTTCGCAGAGTTGAGCTACGAACTGGCCGCTGAGCGCGGTATCGTTCACGGCGGCTGGATGACGATCCAAACGGCGCGCGGGCGAATCGAAGCGCGTGCGATGGTGACGCGGCGGCTGCGGCCTTTTGCCGTCGAGGGGCGCGTGGTCCACCAGATCGGCTTGCCGTTCCACTGGGCTTTCGCCGGGGAAGTGGTCGGCAGCAATGCCAACGACCTGACCGCGCTCTTGGCCGACCCGAACGTGAGCATGCACGAATCGAAGGCGTTCGCCTGTCGAGTCCATGCCGGGCGGCTCGAGGGCGCTCTGGAAGGTCACGCTCCGCATGCGACGGTGATCGCTGCGCCTTGGCCGACGCTCGATCCAATCCCGGACACGCCCTCGAGCGCCCAACCCGAAGGGAGGCTCGGGCATGGTAAGTAAGACGGCAAGCAGAGAAATGCAACTGACCGGGTTGGTGCAGATCAGCGATCCGCCGCGCGGCGCGCTGTCGGAGGTGGTGGAACGCCTGATCTATCCGTTCCAGCATGGGGAAGCGCCCGAGCCCCAAACGCCTACCGGCTTTTTCACCGACACCACCGTTTGCATCGGCTGCAAAGCTTGCGAGGTGGCGTGCAAGCAGTGGAACCAACTGCCGTCAGACGGCTTCAACTGGTCCGGCAATAGCTACGACAATACCGCGGAGTTGTCGGCATCCACCTGGCGCCATGTGAAATTCATTGAGCAATTCGACATGCCCGGCGAGCCCGCTCTTAACCGCTGGCTCATGATGAGCGACCATTGCAAGCATTGTCTGGCGGCCCCGTGCCATCAGGCTTGCCCCACCGGCGCCATCATTCAAAATGAATTCGAGAATGTCTATATCCAGGCGGACATTTGCAACGGTTGCTCGTGCTGCGTGGCGGCCTGCCCGTTCGGCGTCATCACGCGCAGCGATATGGGCGGTCATTCGCACAAATGCACGCTGTGCTACGATCGCCAGCGTGATGGTCTGGAACCGGCCTGCGCCAAGGCGTGTCCGACGCAATCCATCCACTTCGGCCCAGTCGATGAGCTGCGCGAGCAGGCCCGCCAACGTGTGGA